>Ga0209373_10000738_pt1 | contig 46570 bp, 37 predicted proteins | sample Higcelweek5metaG_FD_187173 | JGI IMG/M metagenome (GOLD analysis project Ga0209373, IMG submission 187173) | Freshwater pond sediment microbial communities from the University of Edinburgh, under environmental carbon perturbations - High... | ecosystem: Environmental > Aquatic > Freshwater >... | reverse complement strand
GTAATTCTTTGTGATTTTTCAATTCATTTTTCAAGGCTATCTTTATCTTAGTCAAACAATCCTCATACGAATCAGACTTTGTATCTTTAAGTGTCAAAAACACTACTGGATATGCACCTTTATACTTTCTATACTCTTCATCCTGCCAGATTGCGAGATTTTCAAAGAGATTTCCTTCTTCATTTACATCAAAGAAGTGCTTAAGCATACTTAGATTCAAAGTCTTTCCAAATCGACGAGGACGCGGCATAAGCACAACCTTAGAACCATCATCAATAAGTTCTTTAATTAACAACGTTTTATCTACAAAGTAGCAATTTTCAGTGATCACTTCTTTAAAATCACTTACTCCAATGGGTAGCTTTTTTAACATCTAAATTTTCTCCTTTAGTTTCTCTTATATAAATACATTATACACTATGATTGTTTTGTTTAACCACACTTAAAATCACATAAGATCACATAACAAATTTTTATCACATAACAGCATACTGTTTACAGGAGGCGAGATATGAGAATAATATTGAACAATTCGTCAATGCAACCTATATTTGAGCAGATTGTTGCACAGATTAAGGCACAAATTATGAATGGATCGTTAAAACATGAGATGATGAAATAAAAGACATGTTAGAGCTGATTATGGAGGAATTATAGATGCTGAAGATTGACTCAGTTAGACTCAGGGACAATTATATTTCACGAGGATACAGATGTTTTATTGGATGAGTATGGTACATTAAAGGTTGACGAAGAGCAATTTAAAGCTCTCGTTATTTATTAGAGGTGAAAAAGCTACATCATTTGTTGTATCATTTTTTAGTATAATGTGTGGAATGATGGTATTAACAACAATAAGCCATGACGATTTCGGTCACGGACTAACTTATCTCATGGCACTACCAACAGACAGACGTTCATATGCTCTAGAAAAATATACATTTGCATTTATCGCGGTAGGATTTTACTTGCAATATCATTAATCATTAATAATTATAGCTAAAACTTAAAAGCTATTCTTTCTTTTCATCCTCAATAGGATAGTTTCGCATAATAAATATCTCAACCCTTCTGTTTTTAGCTCTTCCTTCTTCTGTTGAATTATCGTATTTTGGTTTGTACTCGCCAAACGCCTGTATAGAAATCTTCTTTGAACTCAGCTTTCCTTTTTCGATCATAAAGTTCATTACGTTAATTGCCCTAAACGCACTTAAATCCCAGTTTGAGCGATACTTTGAATTATATATTGGAATATTGTCAGTATGACCTGCAACCTTGATATCATTATCTAGCTTTTTTATCACTGCTGTAATTTGATCTAGCAAAGGATATACTCCTTGCTTAATATCCGCATCTCCAGAGCCAAATAAAACAATATCCTGTATAGAGATCTCAAGGCCTTCATTGTTCAAAACCACTTTTACCTTGTCTGAATACCCTTTTTTATCGATTTCCTTTTCAATTTTCTTCTTTATGTCATGCATTTGGTCATCTTCAATCTTTTCTTTTGATGCTTTTCCTGGAGTCGAATTCTTATCCGAAGTTTTACTAGGACTTTGCGTATTTTTGACTACCATTTTTGCATTATCCAATGGAATTACGGACTTACCATCTTTCTCCATCATTCCGCCCCCACCAGAGAAAATAGTTTCAAACTGCTCTGCTAATTTTTGAATTTTTTGCTTGTCCAGGTTACTCATTGCAAACATAACAATAAAAAGCGCCAAAAGGAGAGTAAGCAAATCCGAGTATGGAAGCAACCAGCTTTCATCAGCATGTTCTTCATGATGTTCCTTTTTTTTCCGCATGGTTATTCTCCTTTACTCTTGTTGTCTGCGCCTGCATCCATTTTCTCCCGGTCTTTCGGATCAAGCATACCAACAAGCTTTAGCTCAATACTTTTTGGATTTTCACCCGCTTGTATTGATAAAATTCCTTCCACTACTATTCTCATGTTACTTACTTCTTCATGGGATTTTCTTTTTAGACGTGATGCGAATGGCTGGCATAATACATATCCTATAAATATTCCGTAAAGAGTGGCAACAAAAGCAGCTGCTATCATATGCCCGAGCTTTTCTGTATCGTTGAGATTTCCAAGGGCTCCAATAAGTCCAATAACCGCACCTAGAACTCCTAAAGTCGGAGCATAGCTTCCAGCAGCTGAAAATATTGAAGCTGCCGCACGATGTCTTTCTTCCATGCTTTCAATCTCAATTTCAAGAACCTCTCTTATATATTCAGCTTCAATTCCATCAACTACCATGCCCAAACCGTTTTTCATAAATTTATTATCCATAGTACTAATTGTTTGTTCAAGCGAAAGTAGCCCATCCTTTCTAGCCATTTGAGACAGGTCTGCGATTTTTTTAATGGTAGAACCAGGATCCTCATGTTTCCTTTCCTTAAAAAGGGCACCTACAATTTTGGGTATTTTAAGAAATTCCTTTCTTGGAAAAGAATTCATTGTCGCGAAAGTTGTACCTAATATGATTATTATGGCAGCAGCCGGATTCAATAAAACTGCAACATTGGCACCTTTAACAATCATACCTATTACTATCGCTAGAGCTCCACCTATAACACCAATAATTAGAAATATATCCATTTTACTCCTCCATAAACAAAACATTTTTGAACCATCTTTCTTTATAATTATATCGGTCAAAAACAGTTTTTTATTTAGGAAAGAAATGATATATCATTTTTCCAAACATTTACTATTCGTAAAGTGCCATTTTGAGATAATTAAGAGACTTTTCCCTCTCGGCTTCTAAAAGTCCCATTGTTTTCGAATAATCTATACCTCTTTTGTATAGATCATGCAAGTCAGCCATACTAGTACTTGGAGTGACTATTCTGTCTAAAAGCCCCAACATAGATAAAATACTGTGCTGCCTTGAGTTACGAGACTTATCAGAGTTATTGTCAGCTGTAAAGCTGAAAAACGGCTTTGAAAAATTGACAGAAAAAACTGTACCATGGAAAGAGTTTGTACAGATCATTGAAGCATTCTTAAAAAGGCCTAAAAACTCTCGAGGACCTGCATCATAAATGAAAGTTGACCCCGCCAAACCTTTTCTTGCACCGCAAAGAGTCACGACAGGCATCGAATACTTTTGAGATAATTCCTTTATGAACGGAAGATATGCACTCGCATTGCTAACAAAGTAGCATAGTATATACTCACCATTGTTTTTTGGAGCTGCAGCAATCCTAGACCATTCTTCTCCATTGATAAGCAATGTAGGATCAAGAACTGTCATAACTGGCTTTGTTGACAACTCCTGTATAATTTTTTCTCCCTGTTTTTCCCGAACAGACAGATGTGAAAATGTGCTTAGATAGTTTTTTAGTGCTTCCTTTTTATCGTCTGGTATTGATGAGATTCCAAAACTTGGTGCATATGCTACACGTTTTTTATTAGCTGCAAAAGGCATGAAGAATGCTGGATCATAGATATTTTCTGCATAAATCAACGGATTCCATATCTGATCACTACCACAAACGTATACATCATATTGAGGTGGCTGCTCATTCAACTCCTTGTTATAGCTGTATTTTTTCGCACTTAACTTCATATCATCTTTGCAAAAGCTTTCGCTTCGATCATACTTTCTTTTGAACGCACCATAGTTAAAGAGTGTGTGAATATTAGTAAGAAAAGCTTTTGGATTGAGTCCTGTTTTAAAGACATCATTACCTCTATCAGTATCAGGTCTCACATAATTTATAATTTCACATTCCACTCCAAGTTTTTCTATAGCTTTCATAAGCGCATAAGCTTGCAGCTGAGCACCATAGTGAAAAGCATAATGAAATGTTATTAGTCCAGCTTTCATGTAAATACCTACCTTTCGTAGAATTCAGAATTCAGTATAAAGTATTCAGAATTTTTAACGTTTTAACATATTTTTTACTCGTTGAATGATCAGTTTTGAAGTTTGCCATTCAAACACCAAGTTACCTACAGCAAAGACTACCAAGCACCATATCGCCCCTGGAATTGCCCAGAGAAGCCAGCCCAAATAATTTTTGGGCGAAATATCTACAAAGTACAATACAGGCAGAACGCTGATTGCAAACAAAACAAGCATCCTTACAACTCTGAGTATTGTAGGTAAAACTGGTAGCTTAGTGACCGTCTTTGGTATATAAAATATAAGATCAATCGATCTGTATAAATGCGATACAACCGCTCCAACCAAAACACCTGCCATTCCCATTGAAGGAGCTAGTGCTACTGAAACAATAATATGAATTATTGCCTGCGCAAGGGTTTGGTACTTTGTTTCCTTGTAGAGCCCAGCAGATAGAACAAGCATCCCCTGCGGGGTTTTAATATTGTACATAAGCCCCCATACTACAAAAAGCACGGCAATTTCTGGTCTTATATACTGAGCATCCGTTATCTTAGCTGTGTATATTTTTATGAATGGAATAACCAAAATCGAAGCACAAGCATATCCCCATCCAAGCAATGCATAATACAAGTACTCGTATTGCTTGTATGCTCTTTGAAATGTATCGATTTCCTTTCGGACAAGCAAGTCACCAAATGATGCTGTCAGACCATTATTAAAGGTTGACAGAAGAACAATAACGCTTCCGAAAACCATATTGTAAATTGTAAAAACACTGACCTCACTAAGACTGCAGAAAACCGTTATCACTACAATGCATGTCCCTGTATTAACGACATTTAATATCTGCGATATAAAGCAGTCCCAGCGCTTATCGAGTGCTGCATTGTTAGGCTCACCCTTGAAATCGAGGTGCGAGTACTTTATCTTTCCATAAAGCGCATAAAAAGCTGACCTAGCAAAAAAGCTCACGAGTGCGACACTCTGAAGAATTACCATGTCACATTGCATCTTTGCCAAAACAATTATTATTATTGCATTCAGTGCAACTGCGGCACCATTTATCAGAGAAATTATATAGCTTTTCTGATCTGCTGTAAACAAGACCTTGTATTTCCCGATTGCAAAAAACTCAAGAGCGCCTGATGCTCCAATAACAACCACTAAAATCCCAGCTGTCAAAGGCTTTATATTGCTTCCAGAAATAATAAGCGGATAGATAAAAGCTGTAAGCAATACCATGCAGGAAAATATAAAGCCTGCTATGTTATAAAACCTGTTTGCCGCTGACAAAATACCTGATGTTGCCTTTGTATCCTTGTCCGCAAGTGGTTTATACAATGCATAAATCGCAGCACCTGAAAGTCCTGCCTCTACCAGGCTAAAATACTGGATAAATTGTCTTATTGAAGATACCAAGCCATTCATTGTAGACCCATATTCAACAATTAATATACCTGGAAGTATAAGGTTTACAATAAGGTTAATCATCTGTAAAAGCATGGCACTTGCTGTATTATATAATGAAAGCTTTGTTCTCAATTCATATCCCCCAACCATTCATAAATGTTAATTTGTTTCATATTAATGTGACATCATTATTTCCTAGAATACAAAATCAGCTTTGCAATCCTTTTAAGATTATAAATCAAACCTGAATTATTCATGTATTTCTTTTTTAACTTTTTAAACGTCATATTTTTATCAACATCCCTGAAGAATTGCTCCCTGCCTTTTGGATACTGGCAAGAGGAAAACAATCTCGGATTTCCTGCTACTGACTCAATAAAGTCTGTTTGAACAATGTTTGTCCTATCTTCTAAAAGCGATAAAAATCCCTCACCATTAGGTGTTCTTGTTAGAACAAGGGAAATTCCCTTTTGCATTGCTGACCTGATTGTATCATCAGGATCTTTAAGCTTGTCTATGCCCCAAAAGTCTGCAATCACTATATCCGCTTTTGAATTCTTGAGTCGAAAATTGCAGTTAAAGCAGCATTTCCTGTTAAATATACCTTTACTAAATCCCATAATATAAGTTTCTCTATAAACATGATCCTGATAAATACTTCCATTCTCAAATGTAATCTTCATACTAGACTTCATCCAGCCATCCTTTTTATCTCTGAATGAAATGTCTCTAACATTGCTAGTATATTCGTTTTTAATATATTCCAGATACATATACCATATTTTAGGCGATGGCACACCGTGACATGCTAGCTCGACTGCCAAAAGGTCATCATACTCTCTGCCAAGGTAAGACTTCAAACCTGCAATCTGACAAGGCGTTCCAACAAACATTACCTTTTTGCCAGACTTTAACATGTCAGCAGCCTCAGAGAAGCTTTGCTTAAGATCACTTTGAACATACTTAGTTCTTCTGAGACTGTCAAGCTGATCAATAGATGAAGCCGAGGCATGTGTTACTTCAAAATCCTTATTAAATGCTGCTCCAAAAACACTTCCTCCATCTTCGATGACTTTTTCGGCAAAAACCGTAAAAGCCCCTCCCGATGTGCTCTGTATCCTGATATTATCACTTTTGCTCCACAAAGCATATGTTTTAATATTCTCAAAGCCCCCAGAATCCGTTGACGCATCGCTTTCCTTAGAAACGGCCTTAAATACAGGGCAGGATTTTCTACACAGACCACAATCAACGCACTTGGCTGTATCAATAGCTGGAAACAAAAAACCTTCCTTATCTGGAAGCATTTTTATGCAATTTTTATGACAAACATTTGCACAGGCCGAACAACCTGTGCATTTACTCATATCATCCAATATGCTTAACATATAACACTCCAAACTTTCGTTAATTAATAAAATCTTTATATTAATATAATAAAAATTACTTTTGTAACTGTAAGTTTATTTTATGCCATGTCAATTATCAAGTCAATGGTTTTGTCCATGTCTAGAAATTATGGTGCTATGATGCTATAATGTATCTGGTTAGGGATGAACCTACAAAGGAGGTTAACATGAAAAAGATTATTTACTATCTTTGTTTAATGCTTTATTACACCATTGCAAGGCACTTACCAGCATCCAACTCACCATACAGCCTTGGCTCAAAGAGAATCAGGCGTTTTCTCACAAGGCGAATTTTCAAAAAAGCTGGAGAAAAATACAATGTTGAGCATGGGGTATTTTTTGGTTCTGGCACGGATATCGAGATTGGAAGCTATACTGGTATCGGCATTAATTCTAGGATATCCGGTCCTCTGACAATAGGTGATAATGTAATGATGGGTCCTGAAGTAATGATATTCACTCAAAACCACGACACTACTAGATTGGATATTCCTATGCGATTACAAACAGCTCCGAAGAAGCCTGTAATAATTGGCAATGATGTTTGGATTTCCGCAAGGGTTATAATATTGCCTGGCGTAAAAATTGGAAATGGCGCTATTGTTGGTGCAGGTGCTGTGGTTACAAAGGATGTGCCAGATTATGCTGTTGTAGGAGGATGTCCTGCAAAGATATTGAAGTATAGGATGTGAGGAACAAAAACGCGAAGCGCTTTTTGTATCCGCTGTAACTCGTCGTTAGAAATTATGGGGACCATAATTTCCTAGACATTGAAAAATGGCTATTGCGTAAAAACACAATAGCCATTTGTAATAGTTTTCTTATCTTCTTCTGCCAATTATTCTTAATATAAACAAGAACAAATTGATAAAGTCGAGATAAAGTATAAGCGCTCCTAGGATTGCTATATTATTCTCTCTATGGGTTCCAGTGTAATGCTGACTTATATTTTTAATCTTTTGGCTGTCATATGCTATAAGTCCCATAAATACTGCAACTCCGATATAAGAAATTATCCAATATAATGATGGACTCTGTATGAAAAAGTTCACTATTGATGCAACAAGAATCCCAACCAGACCCATAATCATTATATTACCGAAAGTAGTTAAATCCGTCTTAGTTACCAGACCATAGACACTCATTATCCCAAAGACAGCAGCTGTAATAAAAAACGCTCCTGCAATGGAGGATCTTGTAAACGCAATAAAAATGCTGGCTAAGGTCAGACCATTTAATACTGAATATACACCAAAACAAATCGCTGCAGTTCCATACTCCATGTTCATCGCTCTACTTGATAAAAACCAAACCAAAGCCATTTCACCTATTATCAGACCAATAAATACCAACCTGCTTGAATAGATCATACTAAGTAACATAGGGCTTGATGCTGTCACATAAGCTGTTATAGCAGTAATTATCAAACCAATGAACATCCATCCATACACCTTTGACATTTGCGTGGCAATGCTTTGGCCACTACTTCTTGAATAAGAATCATCAAAATCAAAATTCGCCATGTTTTTCACTCCTTTTTTATATATGGTATGATTTATCACCACATATTAATCAAAAAATTATATCATACTTTTGAATTTTATCACACATTTATATACCATATATGAATAATTTGTTACAATATACTATAATCATATAAATGAAGAGGAGTAATTTTAAATGAGAATACTAGTTGATGCAGATGCGTGTCCTGTAAAGGAAATAATAGTCAAATTAGCAAAGGAAAAAAACATTTCTGTGATAATGTTTATTGATACAAGCCATGTAATAAATGATGGATATTCTGAAGTTATCACTGTCGACCAAGGTAGAGATTCGGTTGATATAGCTCTTATAAATAAAGTATCCAAAGATGACATCGTCATTACACAGGACTATGGTGTAGCTGCAATGGCTTTAGGTAAAGGTGCAAAAGCATTGAACCAGAATGGTCTTGTTTATTCTGATGAGAATATTGACAGACTCCTTTTCGAAAGACATCTAGCCCAAAAAGTAAGGCGCTCAAAGGGTCGAATATCAGGTCCTAGAAAAAGAACAAGTACAGATGACCTTAATTTTGAACTTACCCTTAAAGCACTGATTAATTCGATATGACTGGTCAACTTGCGACCTTTCCTCACACTTTCCTGCCCTCTGACAGGGACCTCTTTCCATCCACAGCAATTGCCACCTCATATATACTATCTATCCCCAAGTCCAAGAGCTCCTGCCGATAGTTCTTTTCTTCCATCTGCTTGAAGGCTGATTCCAAGGCTTTCTTCATCGTTTCTTTTCTTTGCTTGCTTAATTTCTTAAATTCCATAATAATTCCATTTTGACTTTTATCTTTCGGAATAATCATGACATCATATCTGCCATAACCACTTTCTCTATTTGATTTTACTATATACTTTTCCTTTGAAAGACTAACCAGCATTCCCAAAACAAAAGCGTGATAAGTCTTTTCGCTTTCATCAGCCGTATCAAAGTAGCTAAATGCGGAAACACAGTACTTGGAAAATATCTCTTGAAATAGTTCTATATCACCTTCAAGCAAACTTTTTAGCATAATATCAAAATCATTACCTTTTACAGTTTCCTGAAACCATGATGTAATAATAGTTTCAAACAAATACATAACTTCAGTATTTGGAATCTTAAGTGAATAAAATATTCTATAACTCCCAGACTTCTCCACCCGACCTACAGGCTTTAAATAACCCGAAAACAATAAAAAATTCCATACTGAGCTACTGGATTTCTCTATTTCAGTCATTACAATATTTGAATTTATTTCCTTAATAATCTCTCCATCATTCATAAGAATTTCCATATCTTCCTTGATATTTGGATCACCTCTTTTTATGAGATCTTTTACAATATCATTCGAAGCTGTATTGATCCAATATGGATGCCCCTCATCCCTATCATTTTTTATATAATTAAGCACCGACCAGGGATTGTAAATTGTTGTTTTTCCAAAAGCATACCCATTATACCATTGTCTTACAACATCAAGCTTATCTTCTTTACCATAATACAAAAGAATTTCCTTAACTTCGGACTCTTCCAGCCCAAACCTTTGTGAGTATGGTGTATCAATTATTGTGGCTACCTGAAGATTATTTAGTCCGCTGAAAATCCCCTCTTTTGCCAGCCTTAAAATACCTGTCATCACACCTTTATAAAGATATGGACTGTCCTTTAACCCTTCACTTAAAAAATTCCTCATAAACCCGATAATTCTATCATAATACCCATTGCTATATCCGCTTTGCATTGGAACATCATATTCATCTATTAAAAGCAGCACTTTTTTTCCATAATGCTCATTCAAACATCTCATTAATACCTTTAAAACCGATTCATAATCCACATCACTTGCGGTTCCTTCATACAATCCTTTTAATTCTTCCTTATATCTCGGACTCACCTTAGGGCTGTCAAAAATATATCTAAAATCTTCGAGCAACTCAAAAATAATTTTTTTAATCTTTTTCAGGCAATCCTCATAACTTTCAGCTTTTGTATCTTTAAAGGTCAAAAACACCACAGGATATACTCCTTTGTATTTTTGATACTCCTCATCCTGCCAGATCGAAAGGTTTTCAAACAGATTTTCTTGCTCATTTATGTCAAAGAAATACCTTATCATACTAAGGTTTAACGTCTTACCAAAGCGCCTTGGGCGTGGTATAAGAACAACCTCCGAGCCATCATCAATCACCTCTTTTATTAACAGTGATTTGTCTACAAAGTAGCAATTATCAGTAATAAGTTTTTTAAAATCACTTACACCTATTGGTATCTTTTTTAGCATCACACATTTCTCCTTGTGAAAGATTATACTCACTAATATATCATATCCAATTATTAACGTAAAATAAATATAAAACAAAAAGTAAAAAACTACTTCGACAAGCTTCGACAAATTCCTCGATAAAATAATTGACTTTCTATGTTATATGTTATACAATTATATTATGTAAAGAGATGTAATCACTTCTTTTTGTTGTGAGAAATTTCATGTAATATTCCGTTAGTTTCTATTTTAATCCAATTTTCCCCATCAAATTATTAGTTTGTAGATTTTAAGTATTTTTTGTTGACCCTATAATTTCATTTTTAAAAGTCTTTTTCTAGAATCATTTTATTAAATGTTTATCTTGAAAGGTAGGTCGTAATATGTACAAAAAATCTATAGAAAACCCTTTTTCAAGCTTCAAGACCAAATACCTTAATTCCAAAGCAAGAAAATTAGAGTTTATTTCATATTTCGCAATAAATATCCTTCTATCTATAATACAAATTAATACTATCGGTTCAACTCCAATCCAATCATTAACGAGTCAGATGCAATCTTTTGTTTCTTTATTGATAGCCTTTCGTTTTGGAGTTTTTGGTGCATGTGCGACATTGATTTTTACTTTAAAAAATATTATTATCATAATTGTTACTATATTGACCAAGAGCAATGATTTTTCATATTATTCAGGTCTTATATTTTCAGCAATTTCTGCTCTATTTATTTTATCTATTGGATTCTTGTCGAGTAGACAGGAAAAGCATAGAAGTGAAATGCAGGAACTTCTTATTACAGATGATCTTACAGGTTTACATAACTTCAGACACTTTCATGTTGTTCTTGATAACGAGCTTCGAATTGCTTCGGATACCTCAAAGTCTGTTGCATTGATAATTATAGACATTGACAATTTCAGAATGTATAATGACCTGTATGGTCATGAATATGGAAACAATCTTCTCAAGAACACCTCTAATATACTAAATAATATCATTGATAAAGAAAATCATCTCTTTCGTATAGGCGGTGACGAATTTGCATTAATAGTAAGAGACAAAGACACTGAGTCTGTAGAAACCTTAGCCAAAAAATTATACAATGATTATAATAAAGAGAAGAAAGCGTACTATAGTGACAGTATTAGAGAAAGAACTACTTTCTCTATAGGTTTCTCAGCGTATCCCGATATTTCTAAAACTAAGGAAGAATTGCTATCTCATGCAGGATTAGCTCTCTATCGTGCAAAAAACATGGGAGAGGACAAGGTGAATTTCTATCAGGACGTAATGATTCAGATAAATAAAACAACAAATTCAACAGATCAAATGATAGGAGTCTTCAAAGCTTTATTGAGCACTATTAATGCTAAAGATAAATATACTGTTGGTCACTGTGAACGCGTGTCCTCTTATGCAATGATGGTAGGAGAAGCCCTTGAACTTCCAGCAAAAGAAGTACAAATTCTTATTTCAGCTGGTTTGTTGCATGACATAGGAAAGATTGAGCTGCCAAGAATGGTTTTAAACAAAGCAGGATCTTTATCAGATGAAGAATATCAGTTAATGAGGCAACATCCAATATATAGTGCAAACATTCTTCAGCCATTGTCCGACATGGAAAACCTTATTGATTATGTTAAGCATCATCATGAACGTTATGACGGCAAGGGCTATCCTGATGGCCTTGCGGGCGAAAACATTAGTCTTGGTGCAAGGATTCTAGCTATAGTGGATTCTTTCGATGCAATGGTATCCGAAAGACCTTACAGAAAAGGCATGGCTATAGAGCAAGCTTTTGATGAGATCGAAAGGTGTTCAGGAACTCAATTCGATCCTAAAATCGCAAAGATTTTTATAAATGTTATGCGCAATAAAATATCAATCAAGTACAATTATAAAGTTGAATTGTTAAATTCATTTGTGAATTAAGGCATGATTGCGGCATAAAGACATCATAAAAAAAAGTCTGCATAAGCAAACTTTAATAATTAATAAAAAATGAAATTAACTTCACGAATCAGTACGCCATAGTTAAATTATACCATATTTTATTATGACTTATACATCGAATCACACAAAACAGTATTTAATTTCTCCGAAACCTCATTTAGCCTGTTTGTAATAGACTCCATTTCCTTGAGAATATTGTCCTGTTGTTCAATATTCATAGATATTTCCCGATCTTTATCAACAACTTTTTGCTTTATTCCTGCCTTTACCCTGTTAGCTTTGTCAGCAATTTTATTATTGTTTTTATGCTTGTCTGCCAAATCAGAAGTATTATTAAGCTCTTCTACGACCAGCTTCATTGAATCCAGTATTTCATATATGCTGTTCTTAACTGTATTTATCTTAGATACAGTTTTTTCCGCTTCATTCGACCCAGTATCCATGTTCTCAACAGTAAGCCTAATATGATCCTGTATCTCTTTTATCTGAGTCTTGATTTCTCCTGCAGCTTTATTACTTCCCTCTGCAAGCTTCCTGATTTCCTCAGCAAGCACAGCAAACCCTTTACCCTGTTCGCCTGATCTAGCTGCCTCAATAGCTGCATTCAATGCAAGTAGATTGGTTTTTGATGCAATTTCAGTTATAGTATTTGTTATTTTGCCAATATTTCCTGAGTAATCATCAAATTTGTTAACAAATCCAGCAATCTGCTTTATTGAGCCCGTCATTTCATTTACAACATCAATTGCTTCATCAACCTCTTTTCCCATATTATATACCGTTTCCATTGCTTTATTTCCATCTTCAACAATCTTAACACTTTTATCCGAAACAATCTGCATTTCTGATGCTAGAACCTCAAGCTCGGAATTTTCTTCTTTTTCGGTTTGATTTGCCTTAAATCCTTCAACCATACTTTTTATACCTTGTGATATCTTCGATGCATTTTCTCTGCTCATTGTAAATATCTCATGAAATTTCTGTTTAAGTGCCCCTAGTTCCTTATTAGTCTGCTCTACTTCTGCAATTACCCTTCTGTTACCTTCTATTAAATTACTAACATTATATGTCAAAACCCCGATTTCATCTTTTGGTTTGAAATTTATCGCCTGAGTATCATTTCTAATAATGTTTCCATCATTATCAATAAGACTATTGATGGACCTAATTGGCTTAATTAGTCTGTTAAAAATTAGCCATGCAAATAAAATACCCGTAAGTATCGAAACCAATGTTATTATTGCAATAACCAATATCACTACACTTCGGACTCTGTCCGATTTATTTATATCTTCATCGAATGAATTTCTGAATATTACTTCCAATGAGCTTATATTCTGTTGTTCATCATCTAATACACGTATGGATTCTTTAAAACCTGTTACAATTAAGCCCGCCTTAATCCTTCCAATCTCTGCAATTACCAATTCTGTCCTTTTGTCCAGCTCGTCATTTTTCTTAATAATGTCACTTATAATATTTCTAATGCTTCCCTCATTCTGTTCACTGAGCTTATTGAGAAAATCTTTAGTGTTAATATTTGCTTCACTAAGACCTTTACTCTTATCATCAAGAAGTATAATAGAATCCGCTATAGCTCCGTATTTTCTCTGGTTCCAATAAATAAGCTTGTACATATCACTTAGAACAGATAAATCGTTTCGAATGCTGCTCATTTTGATCATATCCAGCTTTGCATTAAGCTTTGACGGAATCTCTTGTGAGACCGAAACAACTCTACCCAACTCTTTTTGTGTTGAATCGATTCTTATTAATGCGTCATCAAGACCTTTATTTATGCTTATTTCTTCAAAATCCTTTTTAATACTTTTAATATCTTTAATGATTGTTTGAATTTTGCCAAGCTTATCACTTATCTCAGCCATTGATGTGCTGCTATTTTCTGTTTCATTATATAAATCATTTACCAACAGCCCATACAAATCAATCTTACCAAGTATTTTGATGTATTGAGCATCCTTTAACTTCTGCTCAAGCTCAAGAATTTTGTCTACATCCTCTCCGCTATTTTTATATAGACTCACAATTTCATTCTTCTTTTGCTTCTCAATTTCTGGCATTATTGTATTTGTATATACTTCCATATATCTTGAATTTTGTTCTTTTAGTTTATCTAGTATAGCTTGCGCCTTCTTATCACTATGTTTGCCTTTCGTCTCATCTATAAGGTTTGCAGCGGATTTATTCTTCTCAACAAACTTATCCCCATTCACAGCACTAGAATCAATTATACTTTCAGTCAGAAGCCTACCTTGCATCTCAATTGAACTTTCAATTTCATGGGCTTTGTTAACAAGATTGGAATTATAATTAATATTTTTAATTGTACTGCTTATTATCTGATACCCAGTATATGAAATTATAAATGAAGCGGATGATATCATTAAAACTGAAAAGCCCAAAGCAATAACCAGCTTGTTACGTATCCTCATACTATTCATCTCCACCTTTTAATTTTCTACGTTATAAATATTTATCGGAAATTTAGGACATAATTTTAGTGTATTGATAAGGAAAAGCGACTTTTATTTACAAAAAACCTGTGTATTTCTATTATTTTTTAGTGTATAATTATAAAGGGCATTTACCCAATCCATCATTAAAATGCATTTTTGCATATTTTTAAAGGTTTAAGGATTTAAGACTATGTTATCAAAAAATAGAAAAGCAAAGGCAAAAAAACAGAAAAAGTATATTTCCATAATGCTAGTACCTCATTCACAGGAAAATATTAAGGTATTTAAGATTTCTGCATTTTACTTAAAATCCTCTATAATACTTGTAGCTATTACACTCCTTATAATTAGCCTTTTCTCGTTGAATTATTATTTATCTCAACAAAAACAATCTCTTGAGTCAAATCTTTCAAAAATGACACAAACTGACATCGAACAAAAAAACATGCTCAAGGTGAAGGCCAGTGAGATCCAAAATCTTATGGAAAGAGATGCGAGCATAAAAGAAAGAATAAATGATTTTACTCAAAAATATATTGAATTGACAAACAGCTATCTGTCGGATCCAAGCTCAAAGACAAGTAGATCGGGCGATAGAACTGAAAGAGGCTTTGTTGATGATATCCGAAGCCTAAAAAGCTCTCTAGACAGCATAAAAGAAATGTATGATATGCAAAAGACTACGATATCAAGCTTAGATCAAACTCAGAAAAAGCTTGAAAAGTATATATCCACCATACCCACGCTTTGGCCCTCATACGGCAGTGTGAGTTCTACATTTGGCGGACGTAGTGACCCATTTAACTTTTCCGAAAAGTTTCACACGGGGTTGGATTTTGCAGCTGATTATGGTACTGATGTCCTTGCCTCAGCTTCTGGAACAGTAATAATGTCCGACTACTATGGAGGCTATGGAAACGCAATCATCATAAGTCATGGTCAAGGTATAACTACTCTATATGGTCACAACTCAGAGCTCCTCGTTGGGTTGGGTCAAACAGTAAAAAAAGGGCAGTTGATTGCACGTGTTGGTAGTAGTGGTAGAAGTACTGGACCTCATTTGCATTTCGAGGTAAGAATTAATGATCAACCTGTTGATCCAATAAATTATCTTGATAAGAGAGATTAGGAGGGATTTCGTGTTTGGTAAAAAAGATTCAGAAAATTTGGACAAATTTGACACTATCATAGGAGTAAATACAACCTTTGAAGGTAATATCCAGTCGGAAGGCACCCTTCGTGTTGATGGCAAAGTAAAAGGTGACATCAAAACAACTGGTAATGTTTTTATTGGCGAAAAGGCAGTAGTTACTGGAAATTTATCTGCTAGCAATATACATACTTCTGGTGTAGTTGAAGGTAATATTGAAGCAAAAGGTACATTAAGGATTCTGGCAACATCAAAGATCAATGGAGATATAAAGGTAGTAAGCCTCATCACTGATGAAGGAGGCACCTTTAACGGCAGGTGCACAATGATTGTCGAGGCGCAAAAAGAGAAATCAAAATAAAATCAAAATGTCTAAGAGAGGCTTGACCAATCTTAGACATTTTATATTATTCTTTAATTACTATTTTATAATCAACTTTGCAAATCTTCTTTTTCCAACCTGGATTATATCTCCACTGTTTATTGCAAGTTCTACATTAACCTGATCGAATTTCTCTTCATTTATTTTAAATGAGCCTTGCGTTATAAGCCTTCTTGCTTCACTAGTAGATGGAGCAAGCTTTGCAAGCGTCAGCAGCTTTGGCACATTTATTTTTCCATCTGTCAGGTCTGATGCATTAATAACTACTTCTTCGATATCCTCAGGTATTGCACCCTTTTGGAAAACTGATTTAAAGTTTTCCTCAGCTTTCAAAGCTGCATCTTGCCCATGATATAAAGCTACTACTTCCCTTGCTAGCTTCATTTTTAAGTCTCTTGGATTAACTGTGTTATCCTTAAGCTGTTGCTTCATCGACTCAATTTCATCAGGATGAACGTCTGTTGTAAGCTCATAATACCTTATAATAAGCTCATCTGGAATAGACATTGTCTTTCCGTATATTTCGTTTGGCTCTTCATTTATACCTATGTAGTTACCAAGGCTTTTGCTCATTTTCTTGACACCATCAGTACCTTCTAGAATAGGCATAAACAAACCAATCTGAACGTCATTTTTACCATATTCCTTCTGTAGAGTACGTCCCATCAGAATATTGAACTTTTGGTCGGTTCCTCCAAGCTCAACATCTGATCCTAATGCTACCGAATCATAACCCTGCATCAACGGATAGAAAAACTCATGAATGGAAATTGGCAAATTAGTTGTAAATCTTTTTTTGAAGTCTTCCCTTTCAAGCATCCTTGCAACTGTATACTGTGCAGCAAGCTTTATAACATCCGCAAAGTTCATTGGTGCAAGCCACTCACTATTGAATCTGACTATTGTCTTTTGAGGATCAAGAATCTTGAAAATCTGAGTTTTATAAGTCTCAGCGTTATTCAAAACCTCTTCTCTTGTAAGCTGCTTTCTTGTTTCTGACTTCCCTGTTGGGTCTCCAATCATTCCAGTATAATCGCCTATAATGATTATTACCTGGTGTCCTAGATCCTGAAATGCTTTTAGCTTTCTTAAAACAACAGTATGTCCTAAATGGATATCTGGAGCTGTAGGATCAAGCCCTAGCTTTATTATAAGAGGCTTATTTTCTTTTTGTGATTTTTTTAGCTTCTCTAGAAGCTCGGCTTCACTAATAAGCTCTGCAACACCCTTTTTTATTATCTTCAACTGCTCATTAACTTCCATACCTAAATACTCCCTCCTAAAAAACTATGTATCCTGATTTTTATATTTTATTATTGTATCATTTTAATTATCAAAAAACAAATTGTTTTACATTCGTCTGCTGTCAATCACTAACTGCTCATGGACCCTTCGTAATCCTTCTTTTATTGCTCTTGCCCTTATTTCTCCGATGCCATCAACTGTATCAAGATCATCTGAAGAGGCTTTAAGTATGCCTTGTAAATTCATGAATTTTTCAAGCAGGTTCTTAATAATTGACATCGGAACTCTCGGTATCATGCTCATAACCCTGTATCCTCTAGGTGTTACAGTGGATACAAGTGTATTTTCTCTGCACCCGTAGCCAAGCGCCCAACAGATATTAGTCAAGTCTAGGATTTCATCATCATCGAGCAACCGTATCTTGGCGAACACATCATCGATGGTGCGATCATCGCTTCTTATCATATAATCCTCAACTACCATTCGGCCATCCTCTTCTACGTTAACAAGAAGTTCCTCAAGCTGCATCCTTATGAGTCTTCCCTCATTTCCAAGCTCACAAATATATCTGTCAATTTCAGATACTATCCTCATAACCATTTCAGTTCTCTGAATAACAAATGCTACATCATCAAGCGTAACACTATCTTCAAACTCAAGCACATTCAAGTTTCCAAGTGCATTTATCAAGACGGAATTGTATTTTTCCAATGTCTGAAGGGCTTGATTTGCACGGACAAGCAAAGCAGATGTGTCCTTTAAAATATATTTCTTATCCCCCTTGTAAAGGGATATTAAGTTTCTTCTTTGCGAAATACATAATACTATCTCTCCTGTCTGCCGCGCTACTCTTTCAGCTGTTTTGTGACGTGTACCTGTTTCAGCTGTAGGAATATTCGGATTGGGTATCAATAGCGCATTTGCATAAAGTATTTTCCTCACATCTTTACTTATCAAGATTGCACCATCCATTTTAGCCAACTCATAAAGCTGCGCAGGCGAATACTCTTTGTTGATAAAGAATCCCCCATCACAGATACTCATAACATCACTTGAATCCCCAATAACTATTAGAGCTCCTGTTCTAGCTTTTAGTATATTTTCAAGACCTTCTCTTAATGGGGTTCCTGGCGCCATCACTTTAAGAATATCCAGCATTTCGTCATCCTTTAATCTGTCTTCGCGCATCTTTATCCCTCCGATATATATTAAATACATTATTAATCTTACATTTAGCAGAGCAAAATACCGAACGCTTTAACGGAATTTTCAGATAGATAAATGTAATACATTAATCGTATTTAATATAGCTAGAATATTATGTCCAATACTTCCTTAACATTTTCCACTGTTTTTATATTTAAACCGCTTAATTCTTTGATTTGCTCAATCATTTTTTTATTTCCTGCGGGTACAATACATGTCTTAAATCCTATACGCTTAGCTTCTAATATTCTCTTGTCAATTTGACCAACCGCCCTTACCTCTCCTGTCAGTCCGACTTCACCGATCAAAACACTTTCATGATCAATGGATTTATTTCGAAAGCTTGACGCAATAGCTGCGATAAACCCTAAATCACAAGCAGGCTCATCAATCCTCAAGCCTCCGACCACATTGACATACGCATCGGAATTGCTTAGCTGCATGCCAACCCGTTTTTCTAGAACCGCCATCAGAAGATTGATCCTGTTATAATCAGTCCCTGTCGCCATTCTTCTTGGCATTCCGAAGTTAGTAGGGCTAACAAGCGCCTGAACCTCTATAAGCATAGGACGTGTCCCTTCAAGGCTTGCAACAACAACAGATCCAGGGACGCTCTCAGGCCTCCCTGAAAGCATAATTTCTGATGGGTTTTCTATTTCAAATAAACCTGCATCTCTCATTTCGAATATTCCAATTTCATTTGTAGATCCGAACCTGTTCTTCTGGGCTCTCAAAACTCTATAGCTCAAATGTCGTTCACCCTCGAAATATAGAACCGTATCAACCATATGCTCAAGCACTCTAGGACCTGCAATGGCACCTTCCTTTGTAACATGCCCCACTATTATGATAGATATTCCATTGTCTTTAGCTATACGCATAAGCCTACCCGTTACTTCCCTTACCTGGCTTACGCTCCCAGGAGCTGAAGAAACTTCATCATCAAACATCGTTTGAATAGAGTCTATTATCACCAGACCTGGCTTTTGTGATAAAATAACATTTTCAATCGTATTAAAATTGGTCTCTGAGACCATTAATAGTTTTTGATTTTTTACTAATAATCTATCGGCACGAATCTTAATTTGCCTAACAGATTCTTCACCAGAAAAATACAAAATATTCGAATCCATTATTATACTATTACATATTTGAAGTATGAGAGTTGACTTACCTATGCCAGGATCTCCTCCAACTAGAACAAGAGAGCCTTTGACCATTCCTCCTCCAAGAACGCGGTCAAATTCTTTCATACCAGTCATGTACCGTTCCTCGATGTCAACACTTACTTCGTTTATGCTTATCGGCTTAATTTCTTTAATTTGGGAATTGGTAGCTTTAGGACCTTTTTTCGTAAGTTCTTCAACCAGAGTGTTCCATTGATTGCACGCAGGGCATTTTCCAAGCCATCCAGTTGTCTCATAGCCACATTCCTGACATATAAATATTGACTTATTTTTTGCCATATATAAACTCCGCTTCCTTGTGTTGCGTTTTGTTTCATCATTATATCATATTTTAATTTGTTTTTATTAAATATTTTCTCTTTTTAAGCACAAAATAATATATATATTTTTTAAAAAATGACTTATCAATTAGCTATTTCAAAAATATTGATTTTAGTAATTTTCAATATTTAAAAATTAAACATGGAAATTTTTGAAATCGCTTTAAACGGAGGAAATAAATGAATTCAATAATTGAAAACACTATATATTTATCGACCCAATTAATTCAAGTAATAGTTTTTATGGCAGGTTGCTATTTCTTTGGTATTTCTATATTCGGATGGATTAAGAGAAAGGACGAGCCCTTGTCGAAATTTCCTCCAAAAAAGAAATTTGCTTTGGTAATTGCTGCTCATAATGAGGAGTTAGTAATTTCTCATATTATCGACAGCTTGAAAAAACAAAATTACCCAAAGGAACTCTACGATATATTTGTTGTCTCAGATAACTCTACAGACAACACCTCAGAAGTTGCTCGATCACAAGGTGCATTAGTATACGAAAGATTTAATTCAACCGAAAGGGGTAAAGGCCATGCACTTGAATGGATGTTCAATAAAATATTCAATATGGAGAAAAAGTATGATGCAATAAGTATTTTTGATGCCGATAACCTAGTTTCATCAAATTATCTCTTGGAAATGAACAAACAACTTTGTATGGGCCATAAAGTTATTCAAGGCTATATCGATAGCAAAAACCCAATGGATTCATGGATTACTTGCTCATACTCAATTGCATTCTGGATGTCAAATAGAATATTCCAGTTACCAAGATACTATCTTGGTCTCAGCTGTGGCCTTTGTGGAACAGGGTTTTGCGTTGAAATGGATGTACTTAAGAAAATTGGTTGGGGTGCAACCTGCTTGACCGAAGATCTTGAGTTTACTATGAAGCTTGCATTAAATGGAATGAAGGTCGCATGGGCTCATAATGCAATTGTATATGACGAAAAACCATTGACATTAAAACAATCATGGAACCAGCGCAAACGATGGATGCAAGGACATGCAGACTGCGCATTGAGATTTTTAGGACCACTATTCAAGAAATCAATGAAAGAAAAAAACCTTATATCATTTGACTGTTGGCTATACCTATTTCAACCGATAAGATTCATATTTATTGGTCTTATAACCATCATGCTATGGATCCAGATTGTTTATCCTGAGTCTCCTTTTTTCAGCCTCAAATATGTCTTTCCAGTTGAAGTATGGAATATATTCGTTATACTACAGTTTTTCTATGGCCCGCTAATCATTTTGGCCGAAAAAAAATTCCAACCAAAAGTAATACTAGGGTTCCTTATATACCCGCTATATTGTCTTACTTGGGTCCCAATAACGATTGAAGGCTTTCTAAGCAGAAAAAACAAAGAATGGGATCACACAACACATACAAGGGAGATAAGTATTAGTGAGCTTGAGGAAGCGTAAGGGAGAAGAAGGAAGCGGAAGGAAGTGAAAGGAATAAGAATAAAAAACAAGAATTCAGGACTCAGAATTCAGAAGTTTCACCTCATTCTGAATACTGAATCCTGAATCCTGAATTCCTTACTCTATCTGTTTTGTTGCCCTATATTTTATTTAGAATTCCCTGTTTTTTGAAGACGATACTTTCGTCCTCAATATCCACCATTATACTATCTCCATGCTTTATTTTTCCTTCAAGCATTTCTTCTGCAAGCTTATCCTCAACTAGGCTCTGAATAGACCTTCTAAGAGGTCTTGCACCATAGACCATATCATAGCCTTTGCCTGCTAAGAATTCAAGCACCTTTTCACTAACCTCAAACTTGATTGAATTTGCTTCAAGCCTTTTAGCAAGCCCATTGATCATTAATCTAACAATTTGTTTTATATGCTCTTCTGATAATGGATGGAATACAATGATTTCATCAATCCTATTAAGAAACTCAGGTCTGAACGTTTTCTTAAGCTCACCCATTACATTATTTTTCATGTCCTCGTAGTTCTTTGCTTTTTCATCAGAAGCAGTTACAAAACCAAGTTTCTTAGGCTCTGTAATAAGTCTTGCTCCAACATTAGATGTCATAATTATTACTGTGTTTCTGAAGTCAACAACCCTTCCTTGTGAGTCAGTTAGTCTTCCATCTTCAAGTATCTGTAAAAGGATATTGAACACATCAGGATGAGCCTTTTCAATTTCATCAAACAACACGACTGAATAAGGCTTTCTTCTTACCTTTTCTGTCAATTGTCCTCCCTCATCATATCCAACATATCCTGGAGGTGAACCTACAAGTCTTGAAACACTGTGTTTTTCCATAAACTCTGACATATCAACTCGAATCATGGAATTTTCATCTCCGAAAATAGCTTCCGCCAAAGCTTTACTAAGCTCTGTCTTACCAACACCAGATGGTCCGAGGAAAATGAACGATCCTACAGGTCTCTTTGGGTCTTTAAGTCCGACACGTCCTCTTCTTATTGCTTTTGATACCGCCTTGACGCCTTGTTCCTGCCCAATAACCCTTTTATGGAGAATCTCCTCCATCTTCATCAGTCTTTCGCTTTCTTCTTCAGCCAGCTTTTTTACAGGTATTCCAGTCCAGCTCGATACAACCTCAGCAATTTGATCTTCTGTAACAGTGTTGGTCTTGACCTGGCTCTTCTGGTACCATTCATTTTTTGCCTTTTCAAGTTCACCCTTAAGATTTTGTTCCTGATCCCTGATCTTTGCTGCCTTTTCAAATTCTTGGGACCTTATCGCATCCTCTTTTTCCTTTCTTAGCCTTTCAACCTGCTCCTCAAGTATCTTTAAGTCAGGAGGTGCAGTGTATGACTTCAACCTCACCTTAGAACCAGCTTCATCTATAAGATCAATTGCTTTATCAGGCAAGAACCTTTCAGTTATATATCTGTCAGAAAACATTACCGCAGCTTCCAAAGCTTCATCAGTAATCTTTACTCTATGATGTGCTTCATATTTATCCCTAACACCCTTAAGTATTAAAATCGCTTCCTCAACCGAAGGCTCACCAACTGTGATAGGCTGGAACCTTCTTTCTAAAGCCGCATCCTTCTCAACATGTTTCCTGTACTCATCAATTGTAGTTGCACCTATAACCTGGATTTCTCCACGTGCTAGAGACGGCTTTAAAATATTTGATGCATCAATAGCGCCTTCTGCTGCTCCAGCCCCGATAATTGTATGCATTTCATCTATAAATAGAATTACATTTCCAGCTTTTCTTATCTCCTCAAGCGCCTTTTTTAATCGTTCCTCAAACTCACCTCTATACTTTGCACCTGCAACCATAGATGAAAGGTCAAGTGTTACAACTCTTTTTTCCTTCAAAATCTCGGGAATATTTCCTTCTACGATCTTCTGTGCAAGACCCTCTGCAATAGCTGTCTTACCCACGCCAGGCTCTCCTATAAGACATGGATTGTTTTTGGTTCTTCTGCTCAAAATCTGTATAACTCTCTCAATCTCATTATCCCTGCCAATTACGGGGTCAAACTTGCCTTCTCTCGCCATTTCAGTAAGATCTCTTCCAAACTGATTCAGTATTGGTGTATTAGCGTTTGCACTATGATTTTTAGGCTCTCCTGAAGCGCTTGGTGCTTCTTCTGTTAGCATTTTCCCAATCTCATTCATGAGCTTTTGAGGCTCAATCCCAAGGTCTATCAATATCCTTACCGCTACACTTTCTCCTTCTTTCATAATACCAAGAAGCAAGTGTTCTGTACCGATATAGTTTTGTCCCATTCTTCTTGCTTCACGAAAGCTGAGCTCAAGTACTCTCTTTGTTCTTGGTGTAAATCCAAGAGGCTGTTCTCCAGATTGTTCTCCTCTTCCAATAAGCTCCTCAATTTCTTTCATAACCTTTTCCTCGGTAACGCCTTGCCCCTGCAATACCCTAGATGCAATACCAGTACCCTCCCTGACAAGACCAAGTAAAAGGTGTTCTGTTCCAACATAATTATGTCCTAATTGCATCGCACTTTCCTGTGAATGAGTTATTGCCTTTTCCGCTTTTTCCGTGAATCTTCCGTACATATCCAATCACTCCTTCTTTTCGTATATGATAATGTCTTCATTTATGCCTTTATTAAATACAATTAATCTTTTACATTTATCTAACTGCTAAATGTAAGATTAATAATGTATTTAATATTATTAATATTTCAATCATTTCTTAATTTAGTCCTCAATATTTCAGCTCTTCCAACATCTCTCTCCATATTTCCCAAATTACTGCCGAGAATACTCTGCAAACTCCCAGGCTGAATTATTGTTGATAGAACGTTGATTGTATCAATTTTAACATCTTTAATTATGCCCATATCTATTCCAAGTCTAACATCTGAAAGTAATTTTAGGCTTTCCTCAGAGCTTATAATCCTTGCACTTCGAAGTATTCCCAATGACCTGAATAATTTATCTTCAAACATATATGTATTCTGTTTGTACAAATCATCTCTCAATACTAACTCCTGCTCTATTATTTGTCTTACTATGTTTTTTAAGTTTGAAATAATTTCTTCTTCTGACATACCTAATGTAACCTGATTTGATACCTGGAATAGATTCCCTGTCGCCTCTGTGTTTTCTCCATATAGCCCACGGATCGTTATTCCAACCTTACTGCATGCTTCTAAGATTCCTCTTACATACCCTGTCATTACTATTGCTGGTAAATGCATCATAACCGAAGCTCTTATTCCAGTGCCTATATTTGTAGGGCAACTTGTGAGATATCCTAATCTATCATTAAAAGCAAAGTCGATTTTTTTATCAAGAAAATCATCCATATCATTACATACATCAAGAGCTTCATCTAGCATCATTCCATGCATCAAACTCTGAATTCTTAAATGATCCTCTTCATTAACCATTATGCTAATCTTCTCGTCTTTGCTTATCATTGCACCGCTAAGTCTTCTGCTCTCAACTAATTCCTTGCTAATCAAATGCTTTTCTACTAAAATCATTTTATCAATAGGGCTTAGGTTTGGAATGTTGAAATACAAAAATCGGTCCGCCATGTCACCTTTTTTATCAAAAACCGTATCCTTTATTGTATTAATAAGTCTTTCGCTCTGTTTAGCATCTATCTTAGCTGGAAATGGATACTCTTCCAAATTTCTTGCCATTCTAACTCTTGAAGTAATAACAATATCTTCCTCATATTGCCTATCTCTTCCACTATTGGCCATACTTCCCCTCCTATCCTGTAAAGGCGATTTCCTAAACATCAAGAACTACTCTAGGCTTCTTATCTTATCACGAATCTCTGCCGCCTTTTCATATTCTTCCTGTTCTATTGCCTTTTTAAGCACTTCCCTTAATTTTTCAAGTTCCCTCGAATTATTAACGCTTTGTGAATGGCTAGCAGGAACCTTCCCATGATGCTCAACATTTCCATGAAGTCTTTTTAACAATGGAATCATGCCATTTCCATACATGGCATAACAATTACTGCACCCAAACTTGCCGATCTTCTGAAATTCTTCATAAGACATTCCACATTTACTGCATACCAATTTTTGTGGCTCATTATTTATTATCGGCGTTTTATAGCTAATCCCAATAACACCTTTTAGAAAATCATCAATATTTATTGAAGAACCAAAGCTAATTTGCCCTTTTTCCTTTGCGCACTGCTTGCACAAATGCATTTCCATTTTCTTATTATTTATTACCTGGGTAAAATGAACGGATGCATCTCTTTGATTACAGTTTTCACACATCATAGTTTTCACACCCTTTTAATTAATTTGGTAAGGTATGAGTGAAATATTACTTAATATTTCATTCAGTATTTACAATTAGGCTTAAGAGCATATTTTTAAGCATGGCTGCTCTTATTATGTCCCTATCTGGCAATGATATTACACCTAAAACCTTGTCACTTGTTGCTGCTTTTAAAAGTAGTCCTTCTCTCTCAGTAATAATATCGTAATCTATGAAATTATTTATAAATATTTCTGTATTTTGTTGTGATAAATTATTTCCTATCGAAGATATTATATGCATCAAATATGCACCTTTATTAGTCATATTAGCACGCTTTATCCTTATATGACCGCCACCGCCTCTTCTGCTTTCAACATAATAGCCTCTTTCATTGGTAAATCTAGTAGCTATAACATAATTAATTTGAGAAGGCACGCAATTAAAATGATTTGCAAGCTCATTTCGCTGGATCTCGATAGCTCCATCCATTTCATCTATTAATTGTTTTAGAAATGTTTCAATCAAATCACTTAACCTTGCCATTTTTATCACCTCACTGATTTTGACTTTCTTTGACTAATATAATTATATAATATCCTAATGGAATTTTCAAGATGGAATTTACTTATACACATTTGTCTTGTTTTGTTTTAACCATTCATTGTAGTTTGTATTTTCCTTTAAATTTTTATTCAAAACGCTCCATATATCTGATGTTTCGAAGTCTTTCCTCCAGCTTGCAACACCTGCTAGATCATACTTATTGACGAGTGCAGATCTCAAGTTAATTGAGGTCTTATCTTCAATCCATAACCTATTCAATATTCCATCAACTTTATACTCAGTATAAAATTGACCACATAATTCATTCCATGTTACCTTTGCATTGTTTTCCTCTACCAATTTCTGAGCAGTACCCATCGAAATCGCTCTACTTTGCGGTTTCTCTCCCTCTTTTTCCTTCCAAACCCTTGTATAAAAAGGTAGTCCTAACAAAAACTTCTCTTTAGGTACTTCCTTTAACACCAAATTTATGTTTTCTTCAACCCAAGAAAGCTCCGAAACCGATCCAGCTATACTGCTTCCTGCCCAATACTGGTCATATGTCATTAGCATTACATAGTCAACAGCTTCTGAAAGAGCCATCCTATCATAGCATAACGACCAATTCGCACTACCTCCTGGAACAGTAATATCCACAGATACAATCAACCCCTGCTCATTAATTAAAGCAGCGAGTTCTCTTACAAATTGTGTATAAACATCCTTATCTATTTTATTTATATCCTCAAAATCTATATTTATTCCATCAAGCTTATAAAGCGATGAATACTCTAAAACCTTCTTTATAGCATTATCCCTTGATTCGGTGTTATTTAGGAACTCACCTGTATTATCTGCACCACCAACATTGTTGCTTAGATGTGCCCAAACTTCATATCCATTTTTATGTGCCCATTTAACATATTCAGAGCTTGCACGGCTTAATAAAGTTCCATCTTCATCTTTCACCTCAAACCATGTTGGCGATAGTACATCAAGCCCTTCAATCTTTCCTTCATCAGACCAGCCAGTTGAGTATTGGTATATTGCATCCCACACCAGATTAATTTTCCCTTTAGTTGGCTTAAACTGAGCTTTATTAAAGCCTTTTTCGGTTGTTTTTTCCCCCACTATCTCAGTAATTCTCACAACCTTTTTTTCAACAAACCCAATTATTCCATCTGACGACCTTACTTTATACCATTTTTCACTCTCTTCAAAAGCCCTCATCTTTCTTGTATCAGCATTTGCTTTGTCTATTCTCTTTAGGATAGGTTGTTTTATAGACATACCTCTCCTAATAACAACTTCTTCCTTTAGTGGTTCTGCAAATTGTTTGCTTTTGTTCCTATGATCAATAATAACAACATTAGTATCTTTTATATAATTTATATCAATATCATACAGGTCACTAAGAAAAGAAATAGGAATAAAAACAGCACTATTCTCTTGAATCACTGGTGTCTCAAGCTTTATTGGCTTGTTATTCATAGAAGCATCTGTCTTATCCGCCTTCATTCTTATTAACTTGTTTTCGGTTGTTACTGTAACGGTTTTTGAGTTCTCTTCCCAAAATATATTCTTATCGAAATATTGTTTTACTATTTCAAATCGAATTAGTATATTATCGTTTTGGATTTTTACATTAGCATCCTCAATAAGCTTGTCCTCAATAACAAGATTAATGTTATCTTCATCAAAAGCCTCAATCATTTGATTATTAGGCGAGAAAAAATAGATATAAATAGAAATGCAAATTGAAAGCATTATTAATAAAGCTACTGATGTCAGTATTATCCCAGTTGTTTTTTTCATTAGTTAAACCCCCACAAAATTGTATGTTTGTATATTTCAATCATGCTTTAAATTATACAACAAAAACTCTATTTAGAGTTTAAGAAATTATTACAAATTCGTGGGGGTGATTTGTGTTAGTCGGTATACCTTCTACTCCAGCACATTTCTTGGATTAAACATTTTGAATATTTCAACCATCTTCTCATCAGGCTCAAATAAAAGAAGTGTCCTTTGACCTTCAAACTGTAAAACTGCAAAATAAATTTTATCTGATTTCATAGAAGTTACGGCAAGAACTTTCTTTTCAATGTTTTTTACCTCGTTATACTTGCTATGGGTCATTCTCGCCATGACCTCAAAATCTTTACAGTTAGCACAAAAGAGCTTACTTCTTTTTTTCTTTGATACTATCTTGTCAATGTCAATATCACTGTTTAAAACTGTATACTCATACTCAATGTTAGTCTTTGTAATAGCAAAATAAGCACAAATACATAATATAGCCAGAATGAAAACCCTAATCAATGGAACTTGAATAAAAATGACAAACGCAATAATCCCAAAATATATTATTGATGTTAGAATCAAGTAATCTTTTATGGTTCTCTTTTTTCTAATTATTTTTTCAGCAAAAACATCCATTATACTTCTCCTTTATATAAGGCAATTTCAAAAATTTCCTTGGTCAATATTTTTAATGGTAAGAAATATTAAAATCAATATTTTTGAATCACCTTAAAACCCCTAACCAATTACCATATCACTTTTCAACTTACTTACAACTTCTTTCCCTATTAAAACCTCAACTATTTTAAATGCAAATTCAAAGCATGTGCCAGGTCCCTTTGATGTTATTATTTTGCCATCAACAACAACCTTTTCATCTGGGGTATCAGCGCACAAAAGCTCATCCTCCATTCCTGGGTAGCATACAGCGGACTTACCTTCAAGCAATCCCAGCTTACCAAAGACTGTTGGGGCAGCACAAATAGCAGCAATCCACCCTCCCTGCTCATAAAAACTCCTAAGCTTTGTTTTAAGTCCCTCATGTGCACCTAAAAGCTTTGTTCCTGGACCTCCACCTGGTAGTATTAAAATGTCAACATCTGCATATTGTGCCTGTTCAAATAACATATCAGCTACAACTTTCACTTTTCGGGCACCTGTTACTTCTCTTTTATCCATAATAGAAACCGTCTCGACCTCGATCCCTGCACGCCTTAGGATATCAACAGTACCAACAGCTTCAATTTCCTCAAATCCATTTGCCAAGTATAAATAAGCTTTCATAGATATATATCCTTTCAAAAAATTCAATTTTGATTATACAATATTCTTTGCTAATATTCAAATATATTAAATACGATTAATCTTTTACATTTATCTATCGCAAAATTGCGTTAAAGCGTTCGCTATTTTGCTCTGCTAAATGTTAGATTAATAATGTAGCATATGAAGAAGATGTTTTATTGAAATTTTTTGCAATAACAATTACATCCATCATATTTATTGATCCATCCTCATTTAAGTCGCAATATGTATTGAAACCTGAGGTTCCCGAAGTACTGTTAAATGATTTAGCAATTTCCATTATATCCGACATGTTTATTATATTGTCTCTTGCTCCACCTATTGGTATGTCTCCAGCACACATTTCTAGAGGATTATCAATAGATGAAATTAGTCTATTTGACGTTACAACAACACCCTTCAATTCTCTCTTAAGATAATTTGATTTTGTGATACTTATGCTATAGCCATCACTAGAAACTGGTACATCAACGATTTCAAAGTATCCGTCACTATTTGTAACAGCAGTTTTTCCAGTACCTATTACTTCTACTTGGAATCCTTTTTTTACAGTCTTAGCCATATCTGCACTGTATGAGAAGTCGGGATTAATATAGCCTGACACCTTTAATCCACTAGGCTTTTGACTACTGGTTGGAGTGCTTGTAGGCATTATGGTCGGTGTTACAGAACCAACCTCTACGACCTTCCACCTTTGGTTCGCTCCATCTACATCACTCCACTGCTGAATCTCTCCACCATCAGTTGTATTCCACTTTTTCACATCCAATAGCATTCCACTGTTTCGATTTATAATTTTTGAATACCCATTTGCGCTAACAAACTTCCACTGTTGATTGCTACCATTATTGCTCGTCCACTGAATGATAGTTCCACCATCTTCCTGTGAACTACCATTAACATCTAATACTCTGTTACTTTTTGCATTTACAATTTTCTTGTAGCCATCGCCCATATCCACCATATACCATTGTTGACTTGCATCGCCATTGTCACTCCACTGAACTACCGAAGCACCAGCCTCCATAGATCCATCCTTAATAGTCAAAACCTTTCCGCTATTTTCATTTACAAACTTATACCTAGTTGTATTAGTAAGGTTTTCTGATATACTTCCTGTAATTGCATCGATTTTTATTGAGTCATAATACGGCAATTCAAGCTTTGTATCCGATATTATTTCAAGCGGAAGCCAAACATACTGTGAATCATTAACCTTACCATTCCATGCACCAGCCCATCTGTCCCCAGTATAAAGAAACGTAGTTTTTTGAGTTTCCTGGATAGGTATTATAAATGCAGGTTGTGACTTGTATGTGGTAGAGTTGCCTAAGTTATATAAATCTGACCAACCAGTGCTCAAGCTCTTAGAATAAGCATATTTCGACTGATTCGGACTCCATCCTGTGCAGCCTGATGTAATAAGATAATAATAATTGTTATGCTTAATAAGGCACGGAGCTTCTCTCTGCTTTCCTACATAAAGCTTTGCTTTAAGCGATGCTATCTTTTTATAGTCCTGTGTTAATTCATAAAGGTGCAGATCCATGTTCTCATTTGATGAAGAAATGAAATATCCCTTCCCATCTGTATCAACAAACACATTGCAGTCTCTTGACATATAGCCTTTCAAGCCATGGTCCGTAACGCCCGTATCTACTAATGGGCGAAAACTCCCCTGATAAGTGAATTTTCCGTCGGGCGTTTTGCAATATGCAACAGCTGCTCTCGCCTGACCGTAATTCACGCCATCTTCCCAATGCATCCACATTACAAACTCATCATTTAAAGCATTATACATAACTTTTGGTCTTTCAATATTACATTTATTAAGCTCAGAAGACGACCCTGGTGAAAGGACCTCTCCTCTTAGTTCCCAGTTTATTAAGTCCTTAGAGCGATAGCATCTAACCCCTAAAAAGTAATTGGAACCATCTCTGTATTCTCCATACCAATAATAGTACTCCTTATATTTAATCATACCCCCACCATGCGCATGTATGACATTCCCTGAGGTGTCTTTAAACTGTGTTCCGTTGACTATAGCTTCATTCTGAGCTGCAAATGAATTTCCTAAAACAACTGTGGAGATTAGAACAAATATTAATACAAAGATTGAAAAACTACCAATTTTCTTTCTCATGAGTACACTCTCCTCTAAAAAAACAAATACACATTTCTTACCTATTAGTCATGTTAAATATAACTTCATATAATTCAATCATGCCTTAGGTATTTATCTATAGCAGCAGCTGCTGTTTTTCCAGCACCCATTGCAAGAATTACTGTTGCAGCACCTGTAACGGCGTCACCACCAGCATAAACGCTTTCCTTGCTAGTAGCACCAGTATCTTCATTAACAATTATTCCGCCCCATTCCTCGGTTGCAAGATCCTTGGTGGTTGACTTAATAAGAGGATTTGGGCTTTGTCCAATAGCTATTATAACTGTTTCGAGATCAATAATGTGCTCCGAGCCCTTCTTAACAACAGGACGCCTTCTTCCTGACGCATCTGGCTCACCAAGCTCCATCTCGACGCATTCCATGCCCTTAACCCATCCTTCATCTGTCCCTAATATTTTAACTGGATTGGTCAACAATTTAAAAATAATACCTTCTTCCTTTGCATGGTGGACCTCTTCAATCCTTGCAGGCAATTCCTTTTCAGAACGTCTATATACTATATATACATTTTCTGCACCAAGTCTCTTAGCACTTCTTGCAGCATCCATCGCAACATTTCCACCGCCAACAACAGCTACATTTTTTCCAACTTTAACAGGTGTATCTACATTTGGGAACAAATAAGCCTTCATAAGGTTTATTCTTGTCAAAAACTCATTTGATGAATAAACACCATTCAAGTTTTCACCAGGTATTCCCATGAAGCTTGGCAGACCTGCACCTGAACCGATAAATATAGCTTCAAAGCCTTCTTCTTTAAGCTCGTCAATGGACAAAACCTTTCCTATGACCATGTTTGTTTTAATGTCGACACCGAGCTGCTTTAAATTTTCTATTTCCTTCTGAACCAAAGACTTTGGAAGCCTGAATTCTGGTATTCCATACATAAGAACTCCACCTGGTGTATGGAACGCCTCGAAAATCGTAACATCATAACCCATATTTACAAGGTCTCCGGCACATGTAAGACCAGCAGGTCCTGAGCCTACAACAGCCACTTTTTTTCCACCCTTTTTTGACTTCTCAATAACTGTATTACTATTTTCCATATACCAATCAGCTATAAATCTCTCAAGCCTTCCTATACCAACTGGTTCACCTTTAACTCTTCTGACACAGAGCTTTTCACATTGTGACTCCTGAGGGCAAACTCTACCGCAAATAGCAGGAAGACTGTTTGTGGAAGTAACTGTCTTATACGACTCATCAAAATTTCCCTCTACTATAAGCTTTATGAACTCTGGAATCTGTACATTCACAGGGCAACCATTTACACATGGTTTATTCTTACATTGAAGGCATCTCTGAGCTTCTTCAATCGCCATTTCTTTTGTATATCCAAGAGCAACCTCTAAAAAGTTTTTATTTCTGATATTCGGATCCTGCTCTGGCATTTTTACTTTATTAGGTGACATATTAGGCATTCTGAGTCCCCCCCATTTTACATTCATGATCTTTATCAACAGAAACCTTTTCTTCTTTTTTATACATAAGCTGTCTTCTCATTGCTTCATCAAAATCAATTTCATGTCCATCAAAATCAGGCCCATCAACACATGCAAATTTAGTCTTTCCTCCAACTGTAAGCCTGCATCCTCCGCACATTCCTGTACCATCAATCATAACTGGATTCATACTAACAATCGTTTTAATACCATACTGCTTTGTAAGGTTTGAAACTACTTTCATCATTATTAAAGGGCCTATTGCAATGACAAGATCATATTGGTTTCCTTCCTCAATCAAAGACTTTAGAACATCGGTTACAAAACCCTTTTTTCCATTTGACCCATCATCAGTTGTAATAATTAGTTTGTCACTTACTTTTGCCATTTGATCTTCAAGAATTATAAGGTCTTTATTACGAAATCCTGCTATGGAATGTACTTCAACTCCAAGGCTATGAAGCTTTTTTGCTTGAGGAAAAGCAATTGCGGTCCCTAGTCCTCCACCGATAACTGCAACCTTTGTTACACCATCAAAATGAGAAGCTGTTCCTAAAGGACCCGCAAAATCAAGGATTTCTTGGCCTTCTTCCATTCTTCCTAATTCAATAGTAGTCTTCCCGACCTCTTGAAATATAATAGTTATCGATCCTTCTTCACGATCATAGTCAGCTATTGTGAGAGGTATGCGTTCTCCATCCTCTGATACACGTAACATAACAAACTGTCCAGGTTCTGCTTTTCTTGCGACGTATGGAGCCTCAATTTTCAAAAGTTTTACCGAAGAATTTAGTACCTCTTTTTTTAAAATTTTGAACATTTTTGTTTCTCCTTTCTTACTTAATAGTAAACGTTAGATTGTATATATCGGGTGAACTTGGCCTTGGGCATAATACCGTTAATGTATTTGGCTCAATATTTAATCTTGCACTGTCTATCAATGGGTCTGAGAAAAATCGACTTTCATCATTATATACGATTTTCCAGTCATACCACTCTGTAGCAACTGATGCAGCTGCAATCCTTAGATTTGGAAGAATTGCATACAAGTTATCTGACTCTGAAAAAGCAAGCTTGCCTCTGAAGTTTTCAACCACTGGGAAACCCATCATTGTTTTGTGCCATATTCCTTTTGTATCTCTCCAGTAATGGAAATACACACTTTTAGTCCTTGCATTTGTAAAGTTTGTGATATCTGCCTGACTATCTGGCATATGTGATAAAAGTACATGTACCTGTCCTTTACTGTCAACAGCTTGCGCCTCTTGATTAATTAGACCTCGATTCTGTCCAATTGTCCAAACCTTTATTCCCTGAGTATTACTATTTATAAAAGTTGAGCCTGTTACTGATACTGTTATGCCCTCATTATTTTTCCACGTACGCCCATTATCATCACTGTAAATATAGAGAATATCGTGGTTTGTTGATGCATCAGGTGTTTCCCTCCAGCACCAAGTTTCATGGAGCCTTCCAGTTTTATCATATGTTATGCCATGTGCATAAGCATTGTTGTTTTGAGATATTCCATCTATATATTTACCTAAAGAAATCCATTTATGCGTCTTACCATCATACTCCAATAAATACTGATCTCCACTTCCGCTAGTCCCATAGCGATACTCAAACAGCATTTTTTTAGATGGGGATGTAATAAATCTAGGATATGTTACAAGCGTAATTTTTGAATTATCAACAAGATTGCTCTTAACGCTCCCAAAGCTCGATGCAGCCCATGTGATATCCTCTGGATTTGTTGCAAGTCCTTCCACAGAAACACGATAGTAAAGATCATTTCCATGATGATCAAAAGCAAGATGAATGGTTCCATCCTCAGGACAAATTCCAATTGAAATGGTATTGTGAGCATCTACAGCAGTAAGATTATGGTCATTAAACTCAAATTTCGCCCATTCTCCGTTAGGCAGCTTCCTTCTACACATCACAACATGCTTGTTTGTGTTCCAAAAAGCTGTATACTGATATCCGTTGAATGAAACAATACCATCCTGCTGAAATGATTCGCAATTTAAATATCCACCGTATGAAACTGATGTAAGTCCAGAGTATGTAGTTTTTGAATCTTCTGTTTTGGTAATTGATACAGCATCAGGTAGGACATTGATTACAAACTTAGGATAGCTTGAGCTGTTTTCATTAAATCTTCTTGAAATAATCATTACATCTGCCATATTTACAGCTAAATCCTTATTCAAGTCACAGTCCTCATTATACTTTCCATCGCCTTTAAGTGTTGAAAAAGATAATGCTAAAATCATTACATCTGCCATATTTATTGCGGCATCATTGTTTATATCACCTGACCAGATTTGAACAGGTGACACATTACTTGATATCCGTATATCACCATTCACTTTGACTTCTCTTATTTCCCGTGATAGATAGCCTTTCTTGCTGAACCTTAAAACATAACCGTCTATATTTTGATCCACATTATCAATACTAAAATATCCATTTTCATCACTGACCGCCTCTAGAGAAGTCCCTACGATCTCTACTTTTATCCCATTTGCTGACATCGAAGTTCCGACCGACTCGGGCATTACATATCCTGATACCGCAGATTGTATTGAGGCCGTCACAACAACACTAGAAACGAGCAAAATCAAGCTAAACATGAAAACTCCCATAATTAACTTTCCTTTTAACAAGTCTATCCATCCTCCCCATAAAAACAAATCATGAAAAAAGTATATCAAATATTCATTACTTATTCAATCGATATAACATTTATACAAAAACGCGTAAGCGCTAGAAGCTGCTTTTTTACAAATGGAAGAGAAGAATTACAGGCAGGAGCTTGTTGATTTAGGGGTAAAGAATGTTTATGAGGTAGCAATTGCTATAGATGGTAAGCGTTCTTTGGTAGAGGGTAGGAAAGTTCACACGGCAACGCAATATTAAAGTCAGGCTAAATGCCTGACTTTAATACAACCGCTTCTTCTATCTGGGAAATCATAATTCCAAGCTTTGGCTCTGGAATCCCTTCTGGTATTTTATTGTCCATTAATAACTTTACAGCCAAATATGGAAAGTTAATCCCTGAGTAACAAGATATCCAGACTCCACCTGACATTCTTGGATTTACTTCAAGTAATTTTGGCTTGTCACCATCAAATCTTACTTGTATGTTATACGCATAAGATAAATTAAATGTGCTTGTTATCTCTTCGGCAATCTTGACCATCTCATCTGATTGTTCAAGCACTCTAATCCTGCCATCAAGCTTCTTTCTAGGCACTGCACATATTAGCTTTCCGTCTAATGCGAGACAATCAATACTGACTTCGTGTCCAGCAATATACTCCATAACCATAATGTCGTTGAACGTCTCTTTTTGAGAAAGACGACTAACAGCATCATCTAATGTTAATCTTGAACTAGAAAAGTTGAAGAGGCTTTGTATAGACTTCGCATTCTCATCAATGATTCGAAAACCTGCACCACCTTCTGAAAAAACAGGCTTAAAGCATGGTTGGAATCCTTCATCTATGATATATTTGCAAGCGGCTTCAAAATCTTGTGCAGTATTTACAACTTTATATTTAGGAATGTTAAACATAGGATTTGAAGATACATGCTCATAAAATTTGGCTTTATTATTAAGCAAATTGTGATTATTCCAATCACAGCATATCAAAAGCTTCACACCAAGACTTTCAAACTTGTCCGAATTTTTCGAAATAACGCTCATATTAGAACGCGGTACAAATATTTCGATATCATTTTTCTTACAATAGTCAAGGCAAAAATCAATGTATTCATTTTCATCCATGTGTTCCTCAATTCCACTATGATCACATGCTTTCAAAACAGTAGAATACGGATTTCTATTTGTTCCAAAGACCTCAAAATCAACCTCACCATTTTGTTTAATCAAATTAATAATATGGTAAGCTGTGTTAAACCAATTATTAAACCAAATTCTCTTTTTACCCATCTTAAAAATCGTCCTTTACATTATATTGGGACGAGAATATCATTCATTACAAGATTTAAGCAATCCTTCAACAATACTTACTATCTCTAGTGATGCCCCTATTCCCTTCTCTTGAGTTATTATACACCTTTCGCCCTCTATCAGTCTACTGCATATTTCACCATGTGATGGAAGAATTGCATAGTCTGCCATATCTAGAAGCTCAAAATCCATAAATGAATCTCCCGATGCGGCCAATTCCTGATCAGGAAGCATACTTTTTATATACTCGATAGCATTCCATTTGTTTATCGGCTTTGGAATAAAGTAAAGCTTTCTTCCGTGCAAGCAAGACTGCCAATTGTACTTTAAGACTTCCCCCATAAAGGATTGCAGCATGGTATTAGGTGTTTTATCAAGGTCAAGAATACAGTAAAAAAACAGTTCCTCAACCTGCCTTATATCGAGCACCCAACTATCAGAAGCAATCTCTCTCTTGAAGAGCTCTTTTATAAAGCTTATCGACTCACATTGGCTATTAATGGCTTGTCTTATTTTTTCTTCCCATTTCAAATCAGGAATACCATTTATAAGCACAGTTCCTCCATGATTAACAACAGCATATGTAGGAGAAAGATCGGGCTTAAAAGCCATGATCCTCTCATATTGCTCAAGTGTCCTTGTAGTGGTAGGTATAAAAATCAACTTATCTTTAATATCCCTGAGCTTTTGAAGCGTATCATGCAAAATATATGAAATAATACGATCGTCTTTATACTCTATTGGAAACGCCTTGTCCTTATAGCAATCGTCTATATGCTTCTCTGAATATATCAGTGTTTGATCCAAATCACTCGCAAAAATCAAATTATCTCTCCTCCAAAGGTTTTATTATTCCAATACATTTATATGACTTAAGATCAAATGGCTCTACCTCAATACCTTTCTCCTTTGCCAACTGAAATACATTTTTCAAGCTTACATCGTTCAAATCCCTTACAAGAACCTTCCATGGAACCCTACGCAAAAGCACTCTGGTGGTTTCCCCTATTCCAGGCTTTATGTGGTTAATGTCTTTAATTCCAAACTTACTGCCAACCGTTTCAACATCTTTCATTCCTATCCAATCTGGCTCTTCATCAGATGCTTGCGATATCCTCATTTCAATTTCCTCTGTATCAATATCTTTAAAGTATGCTGAAATCTTGTCTACAAAATAATTTGAAAGATCTTCTGAAGAAAGCTCTTTGTAATATTTAACCCCATGAAAATCAGAAGGGCCAATTATATCGTTTCTTAGAACTGTTCGGCTTACTAGGCCTGAAACAGTAGAATTAAGGCATGCGCTTGGAATAAGAAAATCCTCCCTTGTCCCAAATGTTTTCACACAATAACCTGGATCAGCTAAAACAGCAAGATCTGGATTTAAGCTTACTCCATACTTGTCAAAGAAGATTTTACATGACTCTTCGAGCACTCGCGTAATCATTCCCTTTCCAGTCCAACCGTCAATAAATTGAATTTCCTTATCATTATGGTTTTTCAGAATATAATTGACCGCGTTTTCGTCAATTCCCTTTCCTCTGATTATGGATATGCTGTAATGCTTGAGATCCAAACCAAGCTTTTGACTTATATATCGCTTAATAAGTATTCCAACAGGTATTCCTGCTCTAGCTAGAGATACAAGTACAATGTTTTCTCCCCTATTTTTAATTATTTTGTGCGAAACCAGTGCAGTTGCTCTAGCCAGTTTAAATGCTGATTCATCTAATGAATCATGAAATAGCTTTATATATTCATCTGATGGCTTATATTCTACAGGAAGCATTTCTGAATAATGCGTACCTGACTGTATTGCTTTTTCTCTCTCAAAGGTTTCCTGTTCTACAACCTGGTCTGATATTTCTTTGAGCAAAAAGCACACATCTGACCTATCGTAGCTTCCTGAAAAGCCCACCTCACTTAGTTCTACTCTTTCCAAACTTTCTTCCAATCGCATATATCTTCCCCTTCCAATATTTCAAACATGACTTAGTCATGTTGAAATTCAAATAAAACTTCCTGAACAGCTTAGTACTGTAATCTCTTTGGCTCCACGGGACTTTAACACTTCTAATAGCTCATCAAGCCCTTCTTTATCAAAACTTCTTTCAAAGAAAACAAATATCTCATCATAAAATCCAAATGGTATGTTATACACATAGTTCGTGACCGCACGATTTGCAGGACTAGCAAAAACAAACCTGTTCTTTACAGGATATGTCTCGGATATATTTGGATATATTGGACTCCTAGTAGTTGAGTGATAGTATATGTCCTTATTAATAAAGCTTGATATAAGCAATGGAATATACATAAACTCTTCTGTTCCGAGAAAGAGTATTTTTTTATCTGTTAGCTCTTTTGAAATATGCTCTGCAACACGTGCAACCTTTTCTATGACTTTTCTATTTGCATCCGAATCCAATCCAAATCGGCCACTTTCCAATATATATGCAGTTTTGATGCATTCGCCTAACCCATTAATGGATGACTTTTCAATCTTATTTGTAAAAAATTTGTCCAAACTTATATATGCTACTTGTGACTTATTAGCAGAGTGTCTGTCATTTCCAAATGCATTGTCAATATCCTCATCAGATTGGCTCTTTGGGTCGGATAAAAATTCATCTACTTTATCCCAGCCGCGGAAGCCTTCTACAGGATCTGCAACAAACTCGCCTGACACAAGCGAAATGAACTTGACTTTTATTCCATATGTATTTTGAAATTCATTGAGGTAATCAATATCAGCTTTTGATCTAAAGTCTAAAATCGATAAAACTACATATTCCTTTCTCTTATGTACCTCATTGAGCTCCTTTATTATATTAAGTACAGTTTTACCTGTTGAGATTTCATCATCAATAAGTATAATAGGTGAATCCGACCTCAAAAGGTCCAGATTCTCAGGATAAACCCTATGCGATGTTGCATGTGAGTGTTCCTCCTCAAAGACCAGTCGGTCCTTAAAATCAGGTATTTCCTCTCTTGTAGTATGTATGAAATGTGCATTGTCAAAACAGCTAAAGACCGAATGCCCCAAAGCAGTAGCTGTTTCAGCAAATGCCAAAAACAAAAGACTTTCACCAGGCCTTACAGGATGAGATATAATGTCCTTCCAAACATCATTACCATTTTTCGAAGATACCAGTGAGTCAATAAGCTTTTCTTTTAAAGGATAGCAAATATCGTAATACTCCTCTACAAACTCACAGGCAAGAAGAGCACCAGTAAGAAGTGAATTCGAATTTCTTACTGGAACATGTTTTCCAAGAACATTGCTTACAAAAAGGAATCTTCTCTTTTTATTAATGCGTGCTGCCATATTGAAAAGCGTATCAAGTGGCAGATTATTTTTATTGCTATTAATTTTTATATGTACATTCATCAGGTCAAGGACCCTGAAACTTTTCTCTTGTTCACTTATTTTAAGAGAACATACAGGTAAATGATTGATGCTCATGAAACACCCCAAATATCTCAGCTTTCTTTAGTATTTTTTCAGCCCACAGCTTATGCGGCTTGATTTCATTCATTTTGTTTGAATATGTACTTTTTACTGCTCCACTTTCGGTTTGACATGATGACATAATTGACATTGCATCAATGTATTCTTCATGATTGACAACATAAAGCGCTTGAACAGGCACAATATGAGTTGGATGAATTACTGTCTTTCCGACTAGGCCATTCACCTTATCTAAAAGCACTTCCCTCATAAGTCCATCCGTATAGTCATCTAACAGCCTCGAACGGATTTTTTCACCTTCAGGTCCAAAGGACCCTCTAAAAGGGGTCACCCTTAGCTGGGGCTTTAATATTCTTTCACTTGAAAAGTACTCCCATACAGGTCCCGCAATAACAAACTGACGCTCTATTCGGCAGAAATTATTGACCAAAAATGCAATACAATCTCTTATGACGGAAATATCATATATCGTGACATCAAAGCTTCTTCTTATTCCGAATAATCCACTGAAGTCCGTGCCACCAATACGTACATTTAGCACAAGGTGTGAATAATAATCAAGTATTGTCGCCACACTTTTAATAGCATCGCATCTTTTTTCACAATAAATCAACTCCTGCGACTCAAGAATCGGCATGGCATACAATGTCTTTCCAATCGCTTCATTTATGTCCTTAAGGTTTCCAAAATACTCTTCAGCATTTTTATCTGTAAACTTCGGAAACACAAATCCGTCAATATTTTTTAACTTCTCACCGTAAAGATTATAAATCTTCTTAAGATGTTCACTATTCCTAACGCGAATAAATATAAACGGAGTTTCATCTATACTTAAATCTCCATTTTCCAAAGCTGAATCAAGAGCATTGAGGTGTTCTTTCAAGGTCTCTTCAGCTGCTTCAACCATATTATCACCTATAGAGTCTTCTGTGTCAATGACCATAGATGCAAGCCCTTTATGTTTCTTGCATATGAGATCCTCAACAATATTTTTCCTTATTGCAGGCATATAAAGTGTAGCACCTAATGCATATGCAATCTTTTCTCTGCTGTCTTCGTGACTAAATGACTGCGGAGGTAAGTAAAAAAACGTTTCTATCTCTTTATCGCTTAAATAACTAAAATGCCTCATAATAACCTCCCTATTAAAACTTAGGAATATTAAAAATAACTTCCAATAATAAAATAGTATTAAATAATAAATTTAAGTTTATATCTATATGCTATATTTGGCTGTCTATGACAACAATCATCCAATTTTTGAATATTTCCATTGTTATATTATCTCTGACTTAAAGAAATGAATAAAGAATTTAGGATAGTATAAGTTCTGACAAATAGCCAGAACTTATACTTTTGCATGTTAGAAATATTACTATTCTGAGTGTGTTTAGCCCTTTATAAATAGCTTACCAATTGCTCTAAATATCGCCCCGATTACTAATGTTGACAAACCTACTCCAATTATCTTTGCCCACATTGTCAATGGAAGAGCCTGTGTATTGAAGAACGCACCGCCAAATGTTGTAATAAGCACCTGCACTACAACAATCGCTGCTAACACCAAAAAGAAACTTTTACTTTCTTTGAGGTTTTTAAATACCGATGTACCTTGTCTAACTGATCTTGCATTAAACATATTAAACACCTGCATGAATATATATGTTGTAAAGAGTACTGATGGGAACATGTCCTTTGTTGCTCCCATAAAGTTTACTGCCTGTAGTAACATTATGAAGACTGTAAAGAATACACCCATTGTTCCAATATTATAAAGCATTGTTTTTGTTAAGAATGACTCTGTACGTTTCTTTGGAGGATCATTCATGATTGTATTACGTGGAGGCTCAAGCCCTAATGCAAGTGCAGCCAATGTATCCATAACAAGGTTAACCCATAAAAGCTGGATAACTGTAAGCGGCAATGCCTGGAAATTTGATCCTGGGAATATAAGCAACAAAATCGGGCTTAGTATTGCTATCATAAGCGCTGAGAAGTTAATTGTAAGCTGGAACTGCAAGAATTTCTGAATATTCTCATACAATGTACGTCCCCATTTTACAGCTTTTACAATACTACCAAAGTTATCATCTGTTAAAACAATATCACTAGCTTCTTTTGCTACGTCGGTTCCCCTAAGTCCCATTGATATACCAACATCGGCTTTCTTTAACGCTGGAGCATCATTAGTGCCATCTCCTGTAACCGCAACAACAAGATTCTTTGACTGAATAAGGTTGACAAGTCTTTCCTTATCAGATGGAGTAGCTCTTGCAAGCACCTTAAGCTTATTAATAACCTTAAGTATCTTATCATCAGAGCTTTCTCTGAACTCGGTTCCTTCCATTGCTACCCAATCATTACCAACAAGAAGGCCAACTTCTTTAGCTATTGCAGAAGCTGTCTTTATGTTATCACCAGTAACCATCTTAACGTCAATACCTGCAGACTTTGCAACATTGACTGCGTCCTTAACATCATCTCTTAATGGATCGCTTATTCCAACAAGTCCAACAAGCACAAGATCACTTTCTACATTTAATGCTGATTCAAACTTTGATGTTGGCTCTACCTTATATGCTAAAGCTATAATTCTCATAGCCTTTTCACTCATTACACTAATAAATGTATCGAGATCTTTATTATACTTTTTAATATCTTCAATCTTATCTCCAACAAGTATTGAATTACAGAATGATATGATCTTTTCAGGCGCACCCTTAACATATGTGATTCTGCAATCCTTTGAAACTGAGCACTTTCCTGAGTCGTGAATTTTACAATTCTGGCAGGTATCATAACCAGTTGTTGAAGACATCATCTTTCTTTCTGAGTTGAATGGTATTCTGTGATATATCGGAGTATCTTCACGCAACTGGTGGAAATCTACTCCCATCTCACCCATCCACGAAAGCAATGCACCTTCGGTTGAGTTACCTATTACTTTGTATTTTCCTTCATCATCCTTAATAAAATCTGCTGTAGAGTTTATTGTAAGGAGATACTTTAATGTGTCAAAATATGAATGTTCTTTAATCTTTGAAAAGCTGTCTCTACCATAAGTATTTCCTGCAAAGTATACCTGTTGAACAGTCATCTGGTTCTTTGTAAGCGTACCTGTTTTGTCACTGCAAATAACATTTACAGATCCTATTGTTTCAGTAGCAAGCATCTTACGAACAAGATTGTTGTCCTGTCTTATCTTCCTCATACTGAGGGCAAGACTAATTGTTACGGCCATAGGCAAACCTTCAGGTACAGCAACAACTATGATTGTTACAGCTACTATAAAGTAATCCAATATATCCTGAATATTTTCTACAACATGATCTGGTGATATAGCAAAAAACGATATATAAACCATAAATAACGCTGCTAATAAAGGGCCACCGATTGTGAAAATCTTTTTAAGCTTTTCGCTACCCTTAAACAACATCACTCCAGTAACAGCCGCAATAGCGAACAATCCTACGACAGTAACAGTCTTAAGAGATGATGAAATCACACCAAATTTACCCGCCATGGCTGCTGAAGCAAATAATGAGAAGAATATCAACACTGCTGCTGTAGTACCAATTTTACTTATAAGACCAGCAAGGCTGTCAAGCTTAACTTGCAGCGGAGTCGGATCTTCTTCCTGCCTTGAAAGGGATCTTAATATTTCACCCATCTGCATTTTTTCACCAACTGCTGTTAGAATGACTTTTCCCTGTCCTGATACTATAACAGTTCCACCAATAACCTTATCGTCTTCTTCTGACTTATTAACAGCTAATGATTCACCAGTCATCAAAGACTCGTCCACCAATAAGTCAACACTGTTTATCAACATACCATCGGCAGGTATCTTATCCCCGCTCTCAATCTCAATGATATCGCCAACAACGAGCTCTCTTGTTGATATTACTCTCAATTCGCCATCTCTAATAACTTTAACCTGAATGTTTTCATTATCTCTTTTCAATGTCTCAAATGCCTTATCAGCTTTGTACTCGCTAAAGAAGCCAACACCTGTCGCTATTGCTATTGCAATAAATATACCAATACCTTCCCACGGGAACTCCTGATGGTAAAAGCCTATACCAACTGATATAGCGGCACATATACAAAGTATTATTATTGTAGGATCATTGAATTTTTCAAGGTACTGTTTCCACAAAGGATCCTTCTCAGCTGGTGTAATCTCATTTCTTCCATATTTACTTCTGTTTTTTTCAACATTCTGTGTAGATAATCCATTATGGGGATCAGCTCCATACTCTTCAAGGTATTTCCTTGCCCCACCATAAATTTTAGTTTTCGTATCCATTATATACTCCTTTTTTCTAAGTAATTAAATCTATAATTATTGATATCTCATTACAATATCTTTAAGTCCAAAATCGTTTGTTCCTTCACCAATAGCTGCAAATTTCCAATCTGTCTGATATCTATATATTTCCCCAACCATCAATGCTGTTTTCCCAGCATAATTATCAGTAAGACTGTATTTTAGCATTTCTTCGTTGTTCTGGGGATTTACTATCCTTATGAATGCATTTTGAATCATACCAAAGTCTTGTTTTCTTGCAGCACAATCGTATATATTTACAATAAATACTAGCTTTTGAACATCTGCTGGAACCCTTGACAAGTCTACATTTATCTGCTCATCATCGCCCTCACCCTGTCCTGTTAAATTATCTCCTGAATGTACTACACTATTGCATGGGCTTTTAAGATTTCCGAAGTATACAATGTGTTCTTTTCTGGTGATTTTACCATTCGCGTCGAGCATTAATACTGATGCATCACAGTCAATATTCACATTGTTAAAAAGCCCTCTTAACAATCCTGGCTTAACAGGATCCCATCCCAACCCTACCAATATTCTCGATATTGAAGTTCCTTTTGTTAAATCAATTCTTTGTCCCTTTTGTAAATTAATACCCATAATTATTCAGCCTCCATGTTTTCTAATATTTTATCCATCTTAATAAAAATCAATTAATCTTTTTCATTTTGGATTACTTCCGTTCTATTCGACACACTACAAAGATTTTCCTTCATATGCCTACAAATCAAATTTCAAACATCGTTCATATATCAATAAATATTTTCAATTGATTTTAAAAAAACAATTGATTTATTTCATTTACTTATAAATAATTTACACTATACGATTATAAAATGCAATTATTATTTATAAAACGCTTAAATTTTTCAATAACGAAACTATACCACACCAATTTAATTTGGTCACCGAAAAAAAACCGCAATATCCCCGCAAAGAAATACAAAAACGGATTGCGTTCTTCCGAAATACTTATACTGCATGAATTCATAAAAAAATTAAGCTATATTTTTAACCAAATTAATGTTATAATTAGATTATAATAATATTTCCGACAATAGCAAACCTATTTAAAAGTAGGGACGCAAAGCCACGGGCCTAAAGTATGCTTATACTATGGTAGCCGGGTTGCCGAAGAAGCTTATATCAGCTCTTTACGGTCTCCCGCAAGGGCTTTATTTATGTCTAAATCTAAATTCTGAATCCCAAACTCTACTTCTTCCCAATCAAACCACTTCTATGTGTTTTCAAATCTCAATCATTTCAAAGTCCAGCGGTAAAATGTCAAGAGATAAATGGAAAAAATAAAGGCTGAAAACGTATAGTTTTTGTAAAAAAGACGCAAAAGAACATCACCCTAATAAACCTACCAAAATCAAATGTTAAATATGG
>Ga0209373_10000736_pt1 | contig 46677 bp, 54 predicted proteins | sample Higcelweek5metaG_FD_187173 | JGI IMG/M metagenome (GOLD analysis project Ga0209373, IMG submission 187173) | Freshwater pond sediment microbial communities from the University of Edinburgh, under environmental carbon perturbations - High... | ecosystem: Environmental > Aquatic > Freshwater >... | reverse complement strand
TGATACTCATTCGTGTTAAATTTATCAAGTTTAACATCTGTTTGAAAAACAGAATTAATGGATTTTAATCCAAGAGTTTTTTCTTTTTCAAAAACAGAAATTCCAAATCCTAAACCTGAAACACTTTCCCCCATATGGAAAAATGCAATAGGGGAAACATAGTCTGTAGAATTTAGGAAAAATGATAACTCAAGACCAACCCGAGGAGAAGGATAAGAAAGGGGAATAGAAGCGTTCACCACAGGGGCAACAGTATTCACAGATTCTGAAGAATCTATCAAACTCTCAAGAGAGTTTATATTCTCTTTTAAATCTTTAAGAACTTTATCTACATCACTCTGAGCATTTACCACTAAGATGGCGACAGCAAAAATAAACAATAAAATAACTTTTTTCATTTTCTAATTTATTAAGTTAAACATTTAGATTAAATACTAAATATTTTAGGAATTAATCTAAATGTTTAACTCTTTTTCAAAGAAAATACAAAGAAATGTATATTTCTAATTCATTAATACTGTATCATGTTTTAGACAAAAAGTCAATAATATATGGCAATATTAATTCAACAAATTAGCATTTTATCTTTATAAAATAACAAAAAAAACCGCACCATTATATATGATGCGGTTTTGACTCTAGTCATATTTTTCAGACTAAAATCTAAATATTGTACCAACTCCAAGTTTAAGACCATCAAGATCTAAACCTTTAATTGGGTTTATAACACCCTGATAACCGATTTCAAGAAACGGCCTAAGGTATTTATCTGAAGATAATTGAAACATTAATTCTGTTCCTATACCTCCAGAGAGAGCAAAGGGAAACTTTTCTTTTTCAAAATCTCCCATAATCGTCCCCAAATCTCCAAAAAAATATGGATTAAAGATTTTAAAATTAAAAGGAGAGTATTCTCCAAATATTCCAAATCTAGAAACCAAGATATCTTTCTTTGTGATTTTGACTGTTGAAAAGGATTCCGTAATTACTTCTTTTGAATAGAAGTCTGACTTATATCCTTCAAAAAACAATCCGAGACGAAGTTCTTTTCTTCTTCTAGTAAATTTCACTTTGAAACCCAGATCAGAATTTGATGAGGATGTTAAGTAAAATAAACTAGGACTAACTTCAAACTGGACACTGCCCAGCTTTCTGTAATCAACAGATGTTTTGGAACCTTGCGCTATTGCAACTGAAGTTACAACAAAGCAAAGTAGAAAAGAAAAAATTACTTTTTTCATAATTAAGATTTTTTGCTATTTCTATACAGAGTTCAATTTCAACAATATCAAAGTCATTGACGTTAATATCACCCCCTGGAATTGAAATATCTTTTAATTCAATTTCTAAACATCTTTGTTCAGAAAAAGAAAATCCTCTTGTTTTGTATTCTCTATCTTTATATAATACAGAAATAAAATCTGCCTTAGTAAAGTTTTGATATACCTTTTCCCATTTATCTTTCATCTCTGTAGGAGAGGAAATATCCCCAATAGTACTAAATCCATCTTCACGAGTATATTTAATGATATGTTCTTCCGAAACACCATCAACATTTTTCGTAGTAAATTTAATATCAAGCTCATCTATGTGATCCAACGAAGATTCAGATATTTTTAACCACAGCTCTGAATTACCATGATAATCAATATCGATAAATTCATTTTTCTCACAAGAAGCAAAGAAGAGTAATAAAAACAACAAGATGTTATAAAATAAAAAAGTTTTTTTCATTCTCAATTTTTTAATTTTTTAGAAAAAAAGACCAGTCGGTTAGAACCCGACCGGCCTTTAAATAATTTTAATTTAAATGAAAAATTAAACCCCAAGTTCTGTGTTTTCTTCACACAAATCAAGTTCTTCAGGATTAAACTCACCAGAATGATGGTATCCAACATTTTTAGTGCTAAGAGTAATCTTTTTACTTTTACCAAGAGATGGAGGAGCTACGTACTTAACAATACTTGCATTGTCGTAATAAATAGTAAGCTTCATTAATCCAGTTTCTCCAGCTCCAATTGTTCCATTACCATCAAGATCAAAATCAAATGCCCCACCAATTTTATAAGTAAGAACATCAACGATAGTCCTGTCACCATCAGCATCAGCTGAACCAGCTGTAGCAGATAAATTAGCAGGTGAACCCGAGTAAGAATAAGTAGGCCATTCTGAATCAGTAGAAGCATTAGCTGCGATAGTGGCACCTACATCAATAGTATTTGCGACATATTCGAGCTTGAAACTCCAATTTGAATAACCAGGAAGGTCTGTCAATGCTTTAGCATTCAATCTTACACGATCACCAAGACGACGACACTTAACAGGTAAAGGGAAATTTTCTACAGACGGAGCAGGAATGCTTGTAATACCAATATAAGACGGAATTGAGCTTGAAGATCCTTCAGATACAACTTTTGTCCAAACCTTCAAAGGAAGAGTAGGGCAGTAAGTAATATGAAACGAAGAATTTGAGCCAGCCGCGAAAAATACAGGATTCCAAATCGTATTATTGGTATAAGGATTGATAGACCCAGGTTTGTTCCAGTCCAACTGAGCAACGGACCCCGAGAAAAACATACTACCATCAACCAACATCTGATTACCCAAATATGTGCATTCAACACCCCAAATGTAACCACCAACGCTCGGTTTTATAGGAGCAGATTTAAGATTTTCATCCATATCTCCAATTTGAGCAACGGCTTCACCACCAATAAAATAACTTACGGAATTAACCGAATTGGCAATTTCTTCTTTTTCACACGAGGTAAATACAAACATAAAGGCTACGAGAGCCACGAGAAAGATACTTTTAAATTTTTTCATTTTCTTAAATTTTTGTTAATGAACTATTTTTTTTGAATACGGAATATCCGTAATCAATTTCCTAAGTATCCTAGCATAATCAAAATATTTGTCAAGCATTTTCTTGACAAAATACATTTAGTATTATAATTATAAATTTAATCCTTATAAAACAAGGCTATTTTCAAACTCAAAAAAGATTCTTTAATTTTAAAAATAAAAAAAACAAACAATTTAGAACCAAATCTACCCCAATATCAGGATATTCACATAAAAAAATCATCAAAAATATAATAAAAAACAGCCAACAAGAATAAATCCTGCTGGCTGTAAATATTTTATGATAAAAAACTTTTTAATCAATAGGTATATCACGCCTATTATTTTTTAAACTCTGTTGTTTTAAATCTTCTAAAAAATTTTCACGACATTCCTTAGCCCTCAAATAATCAGGATCGTAAGGATTTACTGTTGTTTCTCTTGGCTTAACTCTCATGGTCTTAATGATCATATCGTCAAAGATTGGCCACTTCTTTTTTGTCAAAATAATATAAAAGAAGACCCCAGAAACAATTCCCAAAATAAATGTAATAATTCCTAATAAACCCTCAGGTAATTTGTTTTTTTCTACAAGTTTTTCTTTTGGAAAACCGTATAGATTATACATGATTGTTTTCTTACCCATATAGACAGACTCAGGATTAAGCATTACAATCAAATCTTTGGGTGCTTGAAGTTCGATAATTCTTCCGTGCCCAGTATGAGATAGAAATGACAGCATCACATCTTCAATATTAAGACTTTTATTAAAAGTCTCTATTGTGTAGTCGGTACTGTCTTCATAAATAGCTTTTATGTAAAAACTATAGCGAACCCCTGAAGTAACTGCGGATTTTAAAGAAAGAGAGGATTCACCATTCCAATACAGATAAGGACCAGAAGATGGTTCTGAAAACCCCGAACCAGCTTTTGATTTATAATCCATTTCTTTCTCAGTTTTTTGGCAACTTGAGAAAAATACAGTCATGATGACAACGAACAAAATTACTAATTTTTCCATGAGAATTTTATTTATGATTATTATTTATACTATTGATTATTTATCAACCACCTTTTTAGAAAGGGGACGAAGGGGACTGATAAATAACCAATAATATTTCAAATCACATTTTTCAAAGAATTTACATACTCTTACTTTATATATTAGCATATTTAAGTTTATTTGTCAATACCAATAAAAAGGCTATGTTCAATATTATAATCAGAAAATTAAGGCTTTATTTAACAATATTTAAGAAAAATCATCAAAAATATAATAAAAAACAGGCAATAGAATAAATCTACTGCCTGTATAATTTCACCACCAATATATGAGAATTTTATAATTCAATATTGGCGGGGTTGAGTTCATCATCATAGAACCAACCTAATGCCCTAAACCCCAAAACGTATCTTATTCCGCGAACAGAATCGATAACAGTAAAAGAGCAATCATCTTCAAACCAGTCGATAATATCTTCCGAAGCAGTAGCGTATATGAGCCCTTCATACTTCTCCATGTCTTCCGACAAGGCAAGTACATACGGCTGTTCCATTCGGATATCGTTGAGACTATCGCGAAATAGTCTATAATAACACTCAGTATTATCTGAGAACTTCGCTATAAGACAAGAATCTTTTAAGAGCTCAGTACTATCCGCAATGGATAGTGTTTGTTTCTTTGAACAACCACAAAAGAGGGTCATTGCAACAATCGAGATAAGTAATGCTTTTTTCATAAGAACAATTTTAAGTAATTATTTTATTTATAATAATATAATATTTATCCTATTTGTCAATACCTATAAAAGAAAGTCGGCTCACAGAGCCGACTTTTGGGTTTGAACTAATGTTTCTCTTTTTTCGATGAAATGATCATCGTTATGGCTGTGAACAAAAACATTCCAGCTACGATAATCAATGCAATTCCGAAAATCAACTTTATCTCATCTCCCACATCTGGGGAAAGAAAAGAGTAAGTCTTACTGACCTGCAAGAAAGGATTATTAAATATCATAAGCTTTAGATTTAATTCACTATAAATCTACAACAAATAATATTTTACGTCAAGATTTTTTACAAATAAAAAACCAATAAGATACGATCTTATTGGCTAAATGAAAGGAGGATTAAGCCTTCACAGACCCCTTCTTTTTCTTTTCTTCTTTTACTTCTCTGATAAAGTCTCTAAAAGAAAAAAAGACAAATAAAAAAGCTACAACAATGATAGCTATCCATCCAATGCTTATAACTTTTGGATTCTCACAAAAATAATTAAACGAAGTCTCAACATCCTTACATCCAAGGAAAGGAATTGTTAACAATAAAGAACTTAATAAAAAAATAACTTTTCTCATACTCTTGTAGTTTTATATTTTTAAAATTCAATATACTTTATACTAAAAATAAAAAAATATCAAATAAATTATTTTTTCATAGAATAAATGATATAATCATACTATATGAAATACATATACAAACAATCAATTTTAATTTCCCTTATTATCCTAATTCTTGGAGGAGTTATCTATAGTATTATCCCTACAAGTAAAGATGTAGAAGTAGTAATACAAGAAGAAGTAAATAATGAAAATATAGAAAATACAACCCAAAGCACACTCGTAGAGTCAGAGCCTATCTCCATGTGCTACTACAGAGAAAAGAAAACAGACAGAGGGTTCAAAGATGTCTCTTGGATATCTTTTGAGATAAATGGTAATCAAATAAAAGGAGAATTTCGAAATCTTCCAGCAGAAACTGATTCAAAAGTAGGGAAGTTTGAGGGAACAGTAGGGGAAGTCGTGAAAGAGAAAATGGCCAGAGATGCATATGTAGTCTGGGATTCTTTCGCTGAAGGTGAGAATAACAAAGAAGAGCTTATCTTCGACTTCGGAGACGGTAGTGCGACTGTAGCATTCGGAGAGATGGTGGATAATGGGGAAGATTTATATGTATATAAAGATAAAAATAATCTATTCTACCAAGAGACTATGAGTCAGATAGATTGTGAGAAATTAATGAGTATAGTCGAGTAAGAAAGTTTTTCAAATATTTGACATATCTAATATAAATTGTGAAATATAATATTGTTATTTAATATTTATTTTTGATAAAAATAAAAACAAAAGGTATAATAAAAATATGGAATCAAAAACAAAGGTTATCGCTACTATTGGCCCAGCTAGTAGTAGTAAAGATATTATAAATAAATTTATAGACCACGACTTAGACATTGCGAGATTAAATTTCTCTTGGGGAGATTATGATTGGTTTGATAAAATTATTAAAGACATAAGAGAAGGTGCACAAGAGCAAAAAAAGAAAATAATTATCATGCAAGATTTATCCGGTCCTAGAGTCCAGACTGGTAGCGATCACCACTATGGAGGTACAGAGAGTCAGGAAGTTATTACAGAGAAAGATAAAGCTGATCTTGATTTCGGTATAAAACAAAATGTGGACTATGTGGCTCTTTCTTTTGTCGGTGATGCTAAAGACATATTGGAATTAAAAGAATTAATAAAAGAAAAAGGTGGTAATCAGAAAGTTATAGCAAAAATAGAAAGGAAAATAGCTTTTGAAAATATAAATGAAATCCTTAGTGTGTCCGATGGCGTTATGGTAGCTCGTGGAGACCTTGGAAATGAATACCCTATAGAAGAAATACCATTTATCCAACACCATATAATAGAAAGTGCAAATAAGGCTGGCAAAATGGTCATAGTAGCTACTCAGATGATGCTAGGAATGGTAGAGAATCCTAATCCAAGCCGAGCTGAAGTCACAGATGTCGCATATGCGATAATAGATGGAGCCGACGGAGTTATGCTCTCAGAAGAATCCGCAAAAGGTAAATACCCAGTAGAAGCAGTCATTTGCATGAAGAATATTATCACACACGCAGAGAACCATTTGAAAATGAAAGATATAGAAATAATTTAAATTATTATTAATAAAATTTTTTTCTAAATAAGATAGTCTTAAAAGAACTATCTCATTTAGAAAAAACAAAAAAGATGAAAAAAGTTTACATCACAAGGAAAATACCAGAAGCTGGATTAAAAATACTTAGAGACAACCATATCGATTTCGATATGGCAAATCACAAACGTCCTCCAACTCAAAAAGAAATAATAAAGAATCTGAAAAAGTATCCTTATGACGGAGTTATATCTTTCCTTACCGACAAGCTTGATGGTAAAGTTTTCGATGCTTGTCCCACTGCGAAAGTTTATGCGAACTTCTCTGTAGGATTCGATAATGTAGATTTAGAAGAAGCCAAGAAAAGATGTATCGAAGTATCGAATGCTCCAGGAACTTCAGCCGTAGCCGTAGCTGAGCATACTGTCGCTCTTATACTCGCTCTTTGCACAAGAATAGTAGAAGGTGATGAGTTTATAAGGAAAGGCAAATACAAAGGCTGGGATCCGAACCTTCTCGTCGGAACAGATTTGAAAGGGAAGACAATCGGGCTTATTGGAGGTGGTGAGATAGGTACTAAAGTAGCTCAGATGCTCCACAACGGGTTTGATGTGAATATCATCTATAATGATATAAACCAAAACAAAGAGCTCGAAGATTCTTTCAAAGTTATAAGAAAAGATTTCATAGATGTGATAAAAGAAGCCGATATTATTTCTTTACATGTACCACTTCTTCCAAGTACAAAACACATGATTAATAAAGAAATTCTTTCCCAGATGAAGAAAAACGCAATTTTAATAAATACAGCAAGGGGAGCCGTTGTCGATGAGAAAGCCCTCTTAGAAGCTCTCAAAGACAAGACCATCGAAGGTGCAGGTATCGATGTCTATGAATTCGAACCGAAGATTACGAAAGGCCTTCTTAAGCTCGATAATATCATCATGACTCCACACATAGCTTCATCCAGACAAAGTGCTCGTAATATGATGGCAGAAATTGCAGCTAAAAATATTGTCTCGGCCTTAAGTACAGGAAAAGTTTTACATAGTTGTAATAAATAGATTTCAAAAATATCTCTACAAATTTGTAGAGATATTTTTATATAAAATTATTTTTAAAATAAAATAATAATTAAAGGTAGAAATAAAATAAAAGATAATATTTAATTATGTAAATAAAATAAGAGAGTAAATGAAGGAGAATATAAAGTAGAATATATCATATTTTTATTATATTTATAATATAAGGCTATTTAGGTAAGCTTAATGTCGCAAAAGATATATTGTACGACATTGATATATAAAATAGATACAAACAAATAAGGGCCTCTAGGCCCCACCCTTTGCATATTTATTACCTTATCTAAGAGTCAGATTATTTGAGTGCATTCTCTACACACGAATTAAAAGCATTGACTTGTTTATTGTATTTATCAATTTTCTCTTTTAATAAAGGAATCATTTCATTATATTTAACAACAAGCTCATTATAGATATCGACTTGTTCATTTTTTGTTTTACCTTTATACAAAGACCCGCTATTAATCATAGCTCTTCTTTTTGTTAAATCTTCTTCTGTATCCTTAACAGCTTCTTGCTCTATCTTTATTAACCCTTCAAGAGCTCCATCTATAGACGGACAAATGTCTTTGGGTAGTCCAAAATGTTGAACAGCCATCCAAACAGTTTTACCTTCGAAAGTATCTTTCTTTACAGAAATACCAATCTCAGTGTAGTGACTATTCAAAATATTTGCTCTATGCCCAGGACTTGTCATCCAAGCGTCTATGAGAGATTGTTCATCTTTAAAATTACCCATAGCCAAATTCTCTCCAATGAGAATATATTCGTATGATTTATTATTAGCTAGATCAGAAACACTTAACCCTGAAGGAGAAACGTGCTCAAAGTATTGACCCTTAAACATGTCATTAACTTTATCTTCTGCGGAGAGATTAAGCCTTGAGTTCATCATAAGCATAGGAAGCCCACTTTCTTTTCTTTTCTTATTTGTTATCTCTATCGCCTTCTCTAAAGTTAGATTGATAGATGAAGGATCTTGAGAGACGAATTTATTCAAAACACGCAAAGCTCCAGGAGATGCTGTGCTTGTAGTATCACCATTATCTTCACCACTTAACTCATACTCAACTCTAGAGCCATCTACCACTTCTTGATCTTTAAAAAAGATTCTCTTGGGAAGATTCTCTATGGTACTTATATTATCTTGGATATAAGTACGAGCTTTGTTGTATATAGAAATAGCATCATCTTTGATAATCCAAAGAGAAAGAACAACGAAAAGTATTATTATGATATTATAAAAAACTTTCATTCAAATAAAAAAATAAATATTAATTTAAACTACATAGCTAACCCTACTTACAAGAAGAAGCATAAGAGTAGCCAGACTTCTCAGCATCAATAGAGGAAGCAAACCAAACTTTATTCTCTTCTTTAATCTTTTTGGCACCACTACAGAGAATACTATAATATAGTTTACCATTTTTTGACGCGACATACATCTTTTCTTCATTCTTTTCTGTGGATATAATATTTTCATTATTTACAATTTGGATTTCGTCAGAAGAATTATCCAAGAAGCTGACTTCTTCATTTTCTGAAATAAAATTATTAGAATTATTGACAGGATACTTAGAACCAGATAAAACACCAAGACCAAAAGAAGCCACCCCTACTCCAGCGATAACAAACAGTAACATTAAAGTATTTATGTCAATACCTATTTTGCTCTTGATTTTAGTCCAGATATAAGTTATACTCATACAAGTTAATTATAAATCATTTACGAGTAGTTTGTATATAGTTTAAAGATAAATTACTCATTTAAACACATTATATGGCACATAGGAAAGCCGGAGGAACGGCAAAAAATTTAAGAGACTCAAACCCACAGTACCTAGGTACTAAGCTTTATGCTGGTCAAATAGCTAGACCTGGTTCAATAATAATCAGACAAAGAGGAACCAAAATACTAGCCGGAGATAATGTAGGTATGGGTAAAGATCACACACTCTACGCGATAAAAGAAGGTAAAGTCTCATTTGGAACAAAAAGGAAAACAAACTTTAACAAAACTACTTCTGTCAAAAAAATTGTTCACGTTAAATAATAAAACACCTCACTTAAAGTGAGGTGTTTTATATTAGATAGATTCTATTATTATCTCACACTCCCCCTTTAGATTCCCTCTTTTTAAGGTGACTTTGTGTGAACCTTTCTCTTTTAGGTGGTCCATTATAATATTACCTTCTTCTATTATAAGACCAGTAGATTCTTTAATAGCTACAGATACATCTTTAGCTCCAACAGATTTAAACAGATTACCTTTTTCATTAGTTTTAACTTTTATAATAACCTTTTTATCATTTAAGTTAGAAATTAATTCAGAAAAAGTTTTAGCTTCATCTTCTTTCTTTTTATTTAGGCTAGACCTCCTATTCTCTAGGTCAGCAAGGGCTTTTGGAGTAGCTAGTATTGCCTTACCTTTAGAGATAAGAACATTCTGTGCATAGCCTTCGCTAAGCTCTAAGACTTCATCTCTATTCCCCACCTTTGGTACATCTTGTGTTAAAATTACTTTCATATAATGAATATACCATACACAAAAAACCCCTGCAAATTAAAATAAAATAGTGGTATTGACAAAATATATAAATATGCTAATATATGATTTAATGTAAGGCAATAAGGTCCTTATTAAATAATGTACATTAAACAAATATAAGTTATGTTCGAATTTAGTTCTTATTCATGGTGGCAGTGGATACTGCTTGTAATTGTTATTCTGATCTTGTTAGTCATGATCTTCAGGGCTTTAGTTATCACCAAAGAAAATACCAGAATCGTTATTGAACGATTTGGAAAATTCTCACGAATAGCTAAACCTGGTTTAAGCTTAAGAATTCCAATTCTTGAATCAGAGTCTGAACCAATCAGCCTCAGAAATCAAGAGTTAATTCTTATTGTTAAAACTAAAACAAAAGACAACATTTTTGTTCGGTCATTTGTATCAATCCAGTATCGTGTAATAAAGGAAGAGATATACAAAATGTATTACACTCTAACCGATTTTGATGATCAAATGGATTCTTATGCATCAAACACCGTTAGGTCACAAATTCCAACGATGACATTAGATGAGGCATTTGAGGGAAAAGACAGAATAGCGGAAGCTATTAGAAATGATATTTCTAAACTTGCTTCAAATTTTGGATATGAAATTTTGGGAACACTAGTTACTGAAATTAAACCAAACAGAAAAGTAGTAAAAGCAATATCAAGAGCAAAAGCAGAAGAATTACAAGGTATTGGAATAGCAAACCAACAGAATACTGTCCTTAAAGGATTGGAGGAATCTATTTCTAACTTTGTCGCAAAAAATCCTGGTACTAATAGTAGCGAAATCATAGGAATGGTAACATTAACCAATTACTTTGATTCGATGGAGAAGATAGCTAGTGCTTCAGAAACCAACACTATTTACCTACCTAATTCTCCGGCTGGAGTTAATGATATGCGAAATGCATTCATAACATCCCAAAAACCAGAGAAAGAGAGCAAAAAAAAGAAAAAATAACTTGTTATCAAAACAAGTTAAATGGAGAGAATTCATATGAATTCTCTCCATTTTTTATTTGTAAAATATTACCCCCCCATAGGTCAGACCTATGGGAAATTAAGAATCTATCCATTTAAATAAATCCTCTGTATGAATACAAAGAAAATAATCTGGAACATCTTTTTTGTTTATGATTTTTTCTTGTTTTCTTTTTAAACCAGAATAGTCTTTTAAACTAGAAAATTTATATTCTTTTAAAAATTCTCTGGCTCCTTTTTTATCTAAAATTCCCTTTTCTTTCCAGTCTTTTTGAATTAATTTTATTGGATTTAAATGTATATAAGAAAAAATATAATTAAAATAATTTTCTTCTCCAATATACCTAGATTTAAAAGCCCCTTCAAATAAACCTCCTGTTCTTTTATTTTTCTTATTAAAATACATAGCATAAGCAGTTGAAAGTTTTCTCATAAATTCTGTAATAGGATTTATACCCTTTCCCCATAGGTCTGACCTATGGGAGATTAAAACAATATGAAAATGATTAGGCATTAAAACCCAAGCAACAATTGAAACCAACGGATTCCCCACTTCAAAATCATAAGCATCAATTTTATGATCTATAATAGAATCACGAAAAACAAATTTATTTTCAGAATTACAGATATATAAAAGTTTTTCAAAACGATTGTAATCTTCTTCATTTATAAAAATTTCATGCTTGCCATTACCTCTATTATAAATATGATAATATTCATTACAAACTAAATTTTTATCTCTTAAGCTCATTACTTCTCATTGTATCACTACAAAACTTAAAAGCCATAGGTCTGACCTATGGCTTTTAAGTTTATTTAGATTTTAATATAAATTCTATCGCTTTATCCATCTGAGGGTCTTTCTTATTTTTGATATCATCAATAGTCATAGGGACTAAGATATTAGGCTCAAGACCTTTCTCTGATATAGACAAACCATTGGGAGTTAGCCATTTGGCAACGGTAACTTTTAATGATGTATCATTTGTTATTTTTACAAGCTCTTGGACGGAACCCTTACCGAAAGTCTTCTCACCAATAACTGTAGCTATCCCATACTCCTTAAGTGCCCCTGCAAGAATCTCAGAAGCAGAAGCAGAACCTTCATTTACCAGAACAACAAATTTAAGATTATCACCAAAAAGTCTTGGTCCATGACTACGATACGATTGAGGTTTTTTCTTTTCTCCAAAATCCTCTTTGACAACAACTTGACCTTTATCTATAAACCAAGAAGCAATGTTTATGGCACTCTCTAAGTATCCACCAGGATTACCTCTCATATCTAAAATAAGTTTATCAGACCCAGAATCATAAAACTGCTTTATAGCATTACCAAATAGCTCTGTTGAATTTTCAGAAAAACTATAAAATTTAATAACGAAAATTCCATCTTCTCTATTTTCTGTCTCTACTATGGGGTACTCTATCTTCCCTCTTGTAATTTTAAAATCTAAAGTTTTATCTTCTCCTTCTCTTATTACAGTCATAGCAACGATAGTACCTGATTCTCCTCTTATCATACTTATAGCTTCATCTACGGTTAGATTGTTTGTTTCTTTGTCATTTATCTTTACTATTTTATCACCAGCTTTAAGACCAACATTCCAAGCTGGAGTGTCTTTAAGAGGTGCAATAATAGTCATAATACCTTCTTTCATGCCAATCTCTGCACCTATCCCACTAAATGATCCCTGTATTTCTTCATTAAACATTTTATTATCTTCTGGATTAAAAAATACTGTATAAGGATCACCTAAGGAAGAAGCAAGCCCAGAGATAGCCCCCCAGACACGATCTTGATCTGTCACATCTTTATTATAAATAGATTTATCTTTTAGAACATTCCATGCTTTCCAAAATGCATTAAAATCGGCATCTGCATTTGCGGGAGTTTCTTTATTAGAAACTGAAATTATTTTATCAACTTCTGGTGTATTTTTATATCCAAAGTATACCCCTCCAAAAAAAACACCAGCCAAAAGAAGCAAACTAATAAAAACATAAGAAAGAGTTCTGAGATTATTTTTATTAATATTTATTTTTTTAATTTTTAAATTTATTTTCATTTTTAAACTTTATGATAATTATATTAAAAGCTACTATTCTGTCTCAATCTTAAGAGCTGAAGGAGTGTATTTGTTACTTGGGTCCCATAGCATCCAAGAATTGATATTATTATCATATCCTGCTTTCATCTCACTTCGTATTAGCTCTTTTGTATAAGTAGTACCAAGATCGAAATCTTGAAGCCAAGGACGTATCTTCTTAATATCACCACCGACGGCATTCGTCTTACTAATCGCACTCTTTAATGCCTTACCTATAACTTCATAAGGGAAACTAGCTGGGTTCTTATACCCCATATGTCCTGCGGGGTAATGAGAAGGATAAACCATAGGACAAAGAAAATCAAAATAAGGTAAAGCTTTCTCCCAGACTTGTCCTATACCCATATCATCTTTAGCTTCAGTAGTAAGTCCAAACAAATCTGCGGACATAGGGATATTATCTTTCTTTTTCACTTCTCCGGATAAATATTTGAAAAAGTCTTCAATATTATCGGCTCTTGTTTTCCCATCTTTTAATCTATAATTTATATCCTTCATATTTCCATCAGAGGGGTATCGAATATAATCAAAATTTATTTCATCAAAGCCTAAAGCATAAGAATTAGTAGCAATAGATACAACATAATCCCGAACTTCCTTATTAGCAGGATCAAGGAAAGACAAACCTTTCCTATCTTTCCACACACCACCATCAGAAAGTCTTGTAATAGCCCAATCTGGATTTTTCTTTGTCATGTATGGATCTTGAAAGACAGAAATTCTTCCAATAATATAAACTCCTTTTTTGTGTAGTGTATCTGTAAGAGTTTTGATATCTCTAATGCGATTCTCAGCACTTCCAGAATCTTTTATGAATTTGTCTTCGATGGGGAAAGAAATTCTCCCTGTGGAATCTTTAATATCAATTACAATAGCATTTAGCTCTGTATCGTCTATCATTTTTATAATAGGCTCACGATACTTACTAGCCCCAGCAACCCAACCAGAAATATAAAGAGCTTTAACATTCTCCGGGGTCTCAATATGGACAACAGGAGGAGTATTCTCTTCACCAAGGAGAGAAGCTTCTTCTTTTAAAATATTCTCTTCTACTTTTTCTTCAGATAAAACTCTGCCGACTTCCCCTTCTCTCTCATATTTTATTTTATTAGCCGGTAAATTATAATAGACAACTAACCCGCATATAATAATAGACAGGATACAAAATAAAAATATTTTTGTATTTTTATTTAGTGACATAATAATTATTCTTCATTTATTTTATTACTTATATTATCAACAAACGATTTAACACGATTCTCTATCCTAGAAAGACGAGACTTCTTTTCAAAATTAAACAAATAAGCAAGATATGTAATCATAAGTCCGGTGACTACAAACAAAATATTCTTCCATAAACTTGGAAACCCTAAAAATGGTAATATGATAACCCATACGCCTATAATCAATAAAGTTCTTTCTTTTCTCATATTTTTATTATACCTTAGTAATAAATTTTTACAAATATGTAATAAATGATTATTCTGGTTCTACTATAACCACAAACTCTCCTCTCTGTTTATCACTATTCACAGTAAAATAATCAAGAATTTCTTTTGGCTTTCCCTTAACAAACTGCTCAAACTGCTTTGTAAGCTCACGAGCAATAGTCACCTTAAAATTAGGACAATACTTATCTAAAGAATCCAAAGTCTTCAATATGCGATGGGTGGACTCATAGAATACATATACAGTATTACCCTGAGAAATCTTTTTGAAAAGAGTTTCTCTCCCTTTTTTATGAGGAAGAAAACCAAGAAAAGTAAACTCCGCAGAAGACACACCAGAAGCAGATAATGCTGAGACTAAAGCACTAGCCCCAGGAATAGGGACAACCTTCGCCTCAGATCCAAATTCTTTATAAATATTTGAAACCAACAAAACACCAGGATCAGAGATACAAGGAGTTCCTGCATCTGAAACAAGGGCAAGATTATTACCATTCTTAATAAGATTAATAATGGCAGACTCTTTCCCCCCGGAGCTGTGAGCGTGATAACTCATAGTCTTAGCTTTGATATTATATTTATCTAATAAATTTTGAGTTGTCCTAGTATCTTCACACAGAACATAATCGACTTCTCCTAAAATACGGACAGCTCGAAATGTCATATCTTCCAAGTTCCCTATCGGTGTCGCTACTATATAAAGTGTACCTATTTCATTCATAAATATTATAATAACATAAAAGCCTGATTTTTGCTTCACAAAAATCAGGCAACCTTTTTGAAAAATAAAAATCCCCCACTCGTCATAAGACTTATGGGGGATAATCTTTATTTATTATATAAGTTAATGTTCCTTATTAAAAAGGAACATTACTTGTTTTTTAAAAAAAATGAGCACACCGGCTATAATGCCGATTACAATCAGAGCTGATTGATTAGATAAAATCCAATCAATCACAGGTTCACAAAACAACAACGCTGTGATAATTGATAACGTAATAATTGTAATAACAAAATACGTAACAAATGATACAGCAAATTTTTTAAATAAAAAATTTGTTTTCATCATTAAAGTTTTTAGTGAATTTAAAGAGACAAATTTTCTCTCCTTAAATCCACCAAAAACTATTTCAATGTTCTTACTTACAAGTATATCACTTTTGTAGTATTTTGTCAATATCTAAAAATAACAATATTTCCTGATAATAATATATCAACCTTGTAAATTAATCAATATTCTGGTATTTTATATTTGTGTATTAATTAAGAGAAAACTATTTGGCCTTATCGTCTAACGGTTAGGACATCGCCTTCTCAAGGCGGTAATCCGGGTTCGATTCCCGGTAAGGTCACAAATTAAAAACCTCTCGAAAGAGGGTGTTTTTAATTTGTGACCCTAAGCTTTGTCTCTGCAGACAAAGTGTCCGGGAATCGAAGACCTTTTCCTTGTGAGAGTACTCACGAACGGAAAAGGTGTACTGAACCTGTAAGTTTCGATAAGCGTACTTGCGGTTCCGGTAGTGTCACAGATTTTTAGAGCTTATTTTATAAGTGTTAATTTTTGTAACCCAATGGGATATTTTTATAATTTGGAACCTGGTATAATAAATTTATGAAATATAAAAGAATCATAATTTTAGGAGGTAGTTGTTCTGGAAAATCTACCCTTGCAAATAGAATTAGTTCGTATACGGGTTACCACGCCTATCATCTAGATAATCTACTTTTAAATTCAGATTGGTCACAAAAAGAAAAAAGTGAATGGTTAAATATTTGTAAAAAAGAATTTCTTTCTAAAGATACTGGTATTGTTGATGGTAATTACTCACAGGTGTTAAAGGAAAGAATAGATTGGGCAGATTTTATAATTTTTATTGATGTCTCAACTATTGTTCATTTATATCGTATGTTATATAGAATAATTACTATTAAATTAGGAATTGAAAAAAGATATGGTAATCCAGAGGGAACAAAAAGTGAATTTAGTTTAAACTTTTTATCCTGGGTATTTAATTGGAATAGAACTCATAGAAGGAGAATATTTGATTTATTAGAATCAATTAAAGATAAAAAGATAGTTGTTACAAATAGCCCTAAAAAATTAGATATCAATAAATTACTAAATAAGTAAATAGGAAAGTAGCACATTAAGTTTGGACTACATTCCCCAAATCCCCTTATATTCTCTACTATCCGATTCCAATTTGAACCCCCTAGGGTCACAGCAAAAAAAACAACCTTATTTATAAGGTTGTTTTAATTTACATTTTTAAAATATGTTAGGAATAAAATTATAATATGATAATCCAAGAATAATGATTATTACAATATGTAAAAATCCTAACCATAAAATCCAAGACCTTTCTCCTTTTTTAAATGAGTCGATTCCTATTTTAATAGAATAAATTAAAAAGAATAATTCAATAAGTACATAAATTGGTCCAATTAGATTAGACCAATAAAATTCACCCGTGGTTCTGCCTATGTGTTTATCAATATCCTCAGGAAAAATAGTATTATATAATTTATAAAGTATATTCATTAAAATAATAGAAAAACCATAATAAAATATTCTCCATGTTTTAGAGATTTTTGGTAATTCACAAAATTTACTTATTATTGAATTCATAGTTATATTATACCTTAATTAAAGCCAATTTCCCAAATCCCCTTATATTCCCCACTGTCCGATTCCAATTTGAACCCCCATAAACTCACCATTAATTTAAAATCTTATTTAGTAAGATTCATTTTGGTTACAAAATATATTTAAGGTAAAATAAAAACCCTACTTTCGCAGGGTTTCTTTTTTAATTAAACAACTTTTTTATGCTTTTTCAATCAATGTGTATTCAGTCTTATGAACTACCCCCTCTTTTGTTTGGAAGTAATCAGTCGTGTGATACAAAACACCAACAGTATTTCCATTTATTAATTCGTCAGGGATTTGACTGATAGTATTTGCATAATCAGGATGAAAAAAATCTGCACCAAGTTCGCTATTAAACGGTTGATAAATACTAATTTTCTCTCCTTTCTTGATTCCAAAATCAACCAAAGTATCAGCATTATGTTTATGCAAGTTACTCCCGTTAATTCTAAGCCAAATACCAATCTCCATAAACGGTTTTCTAATATCACCAGGCTCAATAAACATATAACCGTCATCAGAGAAACTCAAAATCGGTTTGATTTTATCTTTCAAACGTTCAGCTTTTTCTAGATCCAATGGTTTTATTAAATCTTTTATAGAAGGAAGTAAATTCCGTTCTTCTTGTCCTTGATCTTGTTCTTCTTCTTTTCCATAAAAAATAATTGATTTTGATTGATAATCTTCGTCTATTATTTCTCCATGTTCTTCAGGATCGAGAGCAAAAGCAACAGTCTCAGACAAAATCTCTTCAGGGATTTGTGACATAACTTCAGCAAAAGTTATTTTGCAAAAACCATAATAACCACCGATTTTTACAAAGATGTCTTTTGTTAAAAGTTCTTTAAGTCCAGTTGCCTTAGTAGTAAGTTTACGCTTATCATCAAAATTAAATGACTGCGTACGAGGATTGGTATTTGATTCTACATAGAACAAATCAAAAAGATTTTTGTCTCGTTCTTCTGTGCAGTAAATTTTACCATCAATACCCTGCATGGCCTGTTCAACATATCTGACTTGTTTTAACCTTTGAGCTAATACTTCATCAGAAATCTTAGGAATTCTTAATTCTTTTTGATAATCTTCAATTGCTAAAGCAAGAGCTTTCCTTGGGTTTCTTTCACCTTTATACCACAGTGAAGGATTTTTACCTTTTTTCTTCTTTTTCTTTGCATGAAGAATAACGACAAGTGCTTGACTTTGTATTTCCATAAAATAAATATTTAATTATTTAAGTACTTTAATTTCTTTTACATTACCATAAATTATATATATTGTCTAGATAACTCTCGGTAGTTTCAATATTTAGACACCAATATCAAAAATTATAAATTAATTAAAGGATAATTCTCTAATTCCCCTTATATTCTCTACAATCTAATTCCAATTTGAATTAATTAGATGTTTCCAATAAAAAAAAGCCGAAAATCCGGCTTTTTTAAATATTACGAATGATAAGAAACCGTTTGAAGAGAACGGTCTACTGCAACCATCTCTCCTTTTTTAACCACGTCCTTAAAAGTAACTCCTTTAATCCACCATGCGAGCCTCTTTGGAATACTAAGTGCATAGGCTATATGGGTTACAATAATAACCAAATCAGGGTTATTATTATCAAAACATTTTTTTCTGATGAATTCTAAAGCCCTATCGCAATCTTCACGATGTTCCCCATCAAAACATAAATATTCCGATAATTCATAAGGAATGTTTAATTCTTCACTTATGATTTTCGTTGAACTCTCAGCTCTCAACAAACTTGATGACAATAACAAAATATTTTTGCACCCTATTATCTTTTCTTTTATTACAGGAATGAGTTTTTTGATCTGAGCTTGTCCAGTAATATTTAAATCCATAGTTAAACTGTCATATTCTCCATGACGTATAACAATAATCTTTTTATTCATATTCTTATTTTTAAAGTATGAAATCGGCTACCTCTAGCCAGTCAAATAAACTCCAACTTCCCTCTACTATTTTTGTTTTAGTAGTATCGAAAAGAATAGAGGGTACAATAATTTTTGTTTTTTCAATCTCCGAAGGAGAATCATCTACAAAAAATGAAGCTTTACCATTAAAGCTAGAAATAAATTCTGCTTTAGAACTTTTAATAAATTCCATTCTGTCATCAAAAGAATAAACAAAATGAAATCCATTAAAATAATTTAGGATTTGATGTCTTTTGAGAATATATTTTATTACGTCTATACCAAGAGAATTTCTGGCAGTAGAGATAAATAAATTATATTTATTAGAAGACTCTTTTATTACCCTTCCAGCGTCTGGAAGCAATACTACATTTTTGTGTAGCTTTTTAGACATAGTATAATTTTCAGTAAAATCATAATAGAACTCCTCAAAACTTAAATTTATACCTGCCAACCTGTTCACATTTTTTTCAAGAGAAATACTACTGTCGTAATCAGAGATACTAGTATGAATATTATATTTTTTATTTACATACCCTAACCATACATCATCTGTTTCAACAATAACTTGATCGAAGTCAAAAATTAGTGTTTCTTTCATATGCTTTTATTTTATTTACAATTTTCTTTACATTAACCCATATTCTTTATTTTGACAAGCTAACTTCCTAAATCCCCTTATATTCTCCCTCATCAGATTCCAATTTAGACCTCCTAAACTCACAAAAATAAATTTGACAAAATTATATTAATATATTAATATAATTTTAAATGTAAAACTTTAAAACCACATAATATGAATTCAAGAAAATCTAATTCAGAAAATCCTTACATTAAGCTAAATCCAGAAATGGGAAAGGTAATAGTCAAAAATGAAAAAAAATATGACTTATATCTTGGTGAAATAATCAAAACGTATGGAGTTCTTTTTGCCCTTCGGTTAATCAAACTTTCAACAAAAGATGAAAAGAATCATCGACCAGAAACAAAAAGAATAGAAATGATATGGCCAGAGAAAGTAAAAAAAGCCACTCGAACTAATAAAGATGTATTCAATAAAGAGTTTTATGAATATATAGAAAAGGTAGAGGAAGCGGGATTCAAAATAGCTAAAATATATGAACCTTTTACTGACGAAGACACTGGCGAGATGTTTGTAATTCACAGGCATTATATTTATTTCTTGAACAATTGATTGATGAGGGTATTTTAAAGGGTGTTTTGCGAAGCAAAACACCCTTTTATTGTATTTAATATATAAAAATAAAATCTATAAATTTATTCCTTATCTCTCCATTCTTTTTCTTGGCGACAAACAAGATCATATTTCAAATCCTGATTTGCCATAATGGATACAACAACTCTTTCTAGTCTAATAGCCTGAGACCCTTTTATCAAAACTAAATCCCCTTTTTCGATAATACCTTCTAAGAATTTCGCTGCTGTCTTCGATGAATCAAAGATATAAATTTCTTTTTGAGGAAATTTATTTTCTATTGCACTTTCTGCAATAAACCTAGCCCTAACTCCAACAGTAACTAAGATATCGGCAATGGGTACTATAATCTCACCTATTTTCTCATGTTCTTCTTTTGTAAACTTTCCAAGCTCCATCATATCACCAAGAACGGCTATTTTCCTTTTACCTTTCAGATTATTCAAAACACCCAATGCCTTCTCTAATGCTATAGGGGAAGAGTTATAAGTATCATCTATGAGGATAGAATCATTCAATCCTTCGATTATAGAAAGTCTACTCTTAGGAGTCCGATATTCACTAATAGAATTAATGGATTGTAAGAGATCGCATCCTATTTCATTTGCACAGATAATAGCGATGATAGATTCAGAAACAGAATGCAAACCTACAACATTTGGGAGTATAACGGGGAAAGTATTTCCATTATATAAAAGTTTAAAACTTATCCCTTTTACTATATCTTTTTCATTTAAATATGATGGATAAGTAAACCTATAAGTTGCATTTTCATTCTCTCCATAAGAAACACATCGGCAATTTGACTTTGAATGCAAATTATAAACTTTTTCATCATCATGATTTAGAACAAGAAGTCCATCTTTTTTAACAGAGAAAACTAAAGCACTTTTTTCTTCTATAAGACTATCTACTGAATTAAAAAATTCTACATGGACAGGCTTTTCAGGAAACCTAGTCACAACCAAAATATCTGGATGGAGCCAAGGGGCCACATGCTTCTTCATATCTCCAGGTTTACCTACACCAACCTCAAGAATAAGATATTCTGGGTAGTCACGCTTAAAAATTAAAATAAAAAAACCAAAAAATATATTCTCAAACCACATAAAGAAATTAGACTCAGCACTAGGCAGACCTAGTATGGTAAGAGGTACACCTATTTCATTATTAAAACTCTTTTCACTTTTGCGGACCTTTTTAAACTTAGATAATACTGTGAAAATAGCATCCTTAGTAGAAGTCTTACCCACAGATCCAATAATGGCTATAATTTTAGGATTATACTTACGAAGAACAAGCCTTGCTTGCCAAGTGATAATAGCGATTATTATTTGTTTAAAAAAATTTTTCATATTTAAAATTATCTATCTGGTGGAACATTATAATAATTCAAAAGAAACTTTGTAATATTTGCAAACGGAGGAATTAATGTCTGTGAAGCATACTTAATTCCTTTTGGATTCTTTAAATAAATAAATACTACGAATTCAGGATTGTATGCGGGGAAATACCCAAAGAATGAATGCGTATGTCTATCTTCATAGTACCCCTTACCATCTTCTCTTGCTACCTGAGCTGTTCCTGTCTTTGTAGCAACAGAGTAGTGATCAAATTTATATTTACCACCCTCATAAGATTCATAAACCTTTGTAAGCATTTGAGTAATAGTGTCTGTCGATTCTGTTTTTATAAGTTCATCTCTAATGATAGGATAATCTATCACTCTAGAGAATCCACTATTATACCGAATCTGCTTAGCCAAATGAGGAGTTACAAGATTACCACCATTTGCAATAATAGAAAAGGCTCTTATAGCCTCTACTGGAGTAAGAGCTATTCCTTGACCAAAAGAGGCATTAGCATACTCTATATTCCTAGGACTCTCTAAGTTTTTAATAAGACCTGAAGTTTCGTTTGGTAAATCTATCCCTGTTTTAGTCCCAATACCATAACTTTTCATATAATTACGAAACTTTTCATGCCCCAGCTTAGATTCAGCAAAGACCATACCTGTATTTAGGGACTGATTCAAAACATCTTGCATTGTTACAAGTCCACGTCCCTTTTTATCGAAGTTATATATTTCTTTTTTATCAACGACAACTTTTCCATTGTCCATATAAGTAGTGTTTGGATTCACAACTCCAGAATCAATAGCCCCAAGCATAACGAGAGGTTTTATAACAGAACCAAATTCAAGAACATTTTCAACAAGAGGGTTACGATAAACACCAATGTCATCAACTTCCTTAAAATTATTTAAATCAAAATCTGGGAGTCCTACCATTGCATAGATCTCACCATTCATAGGATTCATAATGATTCCCCCAGCCTGGTCAGCATTCCATTTAGAAAGTGCATCCCTAAGTTCTGACTCAAGAGTTTCTTGGACCAAAGGTTCGATAGTTGTAACAATATCACCTCTTTCATCTTCTTTAGAAATATTCTCTTTTATATCTGAAAAGACTTCTGCGAAAAAATTCACATATGCTTCATCTTTAGGTTTAGATAAAGTTTTATCATAAAACCTCTCAAGTCCATACTGACCCACCCTATCATTACCTTTATAAGCTATAAAACCTAAAGCGTGAGAAGCCATGCTATTATTCGGATAAAAACGCCAATTGTCTTTATAAATAGAGACACCTTTTATTTTTAAATCATTAATAGCATTGGCTTCTTCTTCTGTAAGATGACTCGTTATTTCTTCATAAGGATCATTCTTCTTACCAGCACGATTAATAAAAGTATCGTGATCCATATCAATAAATTGATCTAAAGATTTGTAAGCATCTTCAGCATCTACCAAATCTTTAGGATTTATTGCAACCTTAAAACCAGTAGATACAATACCAGCAGATACCAGCGAACCATCTTTTTTTGAAAAATAAATAGACCCCCTATCAAAAACACCAGAAGTATAAGAAGAAAAAAGCCTATCTGCTTTTAAAGCATAGACTTCTCTTTTTATTATTTGAACATAAAAAAGTTTAACAATTATAACAAAAGCTATAATCGCAACAAAAACACTTATGATTTTTATTCTTGATTGGAACGGTGTCTTAGTCATTAGCGAACAGCAACTTGGTTAACAGAGCGAGTTACAAAAATATCTGGCTCCTTTTCAACATAGCCTAAAGATAATACATAACTCTTATCGACTTCATTCATTTTATTAAGATAAGATATTTCTAGCTGACCAACCTGATTCCCTAAATCTTTTGCAGTTCCTTCTAGTGTCCTACGAGCAAGAACATTAAAAGTTATAGAACCTATAAAATAAATATATACAGCAAAAAGAACGAACAAACCCGCCATAAGAATTTTCAAAATCATCTTCTGTGTATAATAATTTGAAACTATATCATTTGTTATTGCTTTTGCTTTACTCATATATTTTATTTATTTTTTCTATTAATCTTAATTTGGCACTTCGTGACCTAGGATTATCTTTCCTTTCCTCTTCACTTGGTACTATTGGTTTTTTGTTAATAATATTTGCATAACCCTTATCTTTTAAATCTCTAAAAGCTTTCTTTATTATCCTGTCTTCTAAACTGTGGAATGAAATTATCGCCATCCTCCCATTAACTGACAACTTATCAAAACCTTTTTCGATAACATTTTCCAGATTTGTAAGTTCGCTATTTGTCGCAATCCTTAAAGCCTGAAATGTTCTTGTGGCTGGATGAATCTTCAAACCTCTGTAATTTTTAAGAACTGCACTCTCTATAATCCTTACTAAATCAAATGTGGTCTTTATCTCTTTGTCTTTTCTTGCATCTACTATTGCTTTAGCTATCTTTCTGGAATATCTCTCTTCCCCAAAACCATAAATAATATCTGCTAAATTTTCCTCTCCCCATGTATTTACAATATCGTAAGCAGTTAAGTCTTCACCTCCTGGATTCTTCTTCATTGTCATTTCTAATGGTTCATCTTTCTGAAAAGAAAATCCTCTACCTGCTTCTTCTAATTGGAATGAACTAATCCCTAAATCTAGAAGAATTTTATCTGTATGTAATAAATTCAAATTCTCTAGAACCTTATCTATCTCTTGAAACCCTGCATTTACTAACACAACATCTTTCTCTAAATCCTTCAATATAATTTCTGATCTATCTATCGCGTCTTTATCTAAATCAAGTCCGATAATTTTTACATCTTTTCCAAAACGACTAATTATTTCTTTTGTATGACCTGCTCCACCTAAGGTGCCATCTATGACAATGTCTCCCTTTTGGATATTAAGACCATCAATTGTTTCTTTTAGTAATACAGTGACGTGCTTCATATCTTAGAGAACTCCTATCTGTCCTAATTTGTCAGCAAGAGCATCGGCCTGACCTTCGACAACTTTCTTATAGTCACTCCAAGCTAATTCATTCCAAATTTCAGCTCTATTTTGTACACCAATAACCATAACCTTACTGGTAAGGCCTGAACGATTTTTTAAATTTTCCGGGATTAGTATTCGGCCGTTTGCATCGACATCAACGATGACAGCTTGACCAAACATAAATCTCGAAAAACTTCTATTATCAGATGCGAGCATAGAAGCATCAGATAATTTATCAGAAATTTTTTGCCATTCTTTTACGGTGTAAATTGAAAGACAATTATCAAGTCCAGGTGCAACAACAACACTCTTACCCATCTCCTTTCGGAACTTTACGGGTAGTGACATTCTGTTCTTGTCGTCTAATGTATGTGTGTATTCTCCTATGAGCATAATAATGTTGTGAGATAAGGTTATTTTTAGTAAAAAATTAATTTACCACTTTATCCCACTTGTTTATATTATACACCACTTTGTCCCACAAAACAAACAAGTCCCCCACTAGAAAACTGTGGATAACTTACAATATTTTTAAATAAAAAAATCCCACCAGTCGGACTGGTGGGAAATCTTATTCTCTTTCTCTTGGTTTCATTAATGGGAAGAAAATTGTATCTCTTAAATTTTTCTGTTCTGTAAGAATAGCGACAAGTCGGTCTATACCCATACCGAATCCTGTCATAGGAGGCATACCGTGCTCCATGGCTTCAAGGAAGCGTTCATCCACTTCCATAGCCTCTTCATCGCCCTTGCCTTTCGCTTCAGATTGAGATACTAGAAGCTCTCTTTGTCTTATAGGATCTACAAGTTCAGCGTATTGATTTGTTATTTCAGCTCCTGCTATTATAAGCTGACAGACTTGAGCTGTACCATCACTATTCTGCTGAGCAAGAGGTTTTAAATCTCCAGGGAAATTGGTCACAAATGTAGGATTAATAATTTTTGCACGACAAGACTTCTTATAAATCTTATCTAGCAAATTTCCTCTTCCTAACTTCTTCGCTTCTTCTTCTTTCACTCCCCACTTTACAGCTTCTATTCGAGCTTCTTCTTCCCCTATAGTAGTTATATCTATATTAGCATTTTCTTTAAGAAGTTCGGAAAATGAAATTTTAGGCCAAACCCCATCAAGTTCAACTTCTACGGATTTACCTTCATTATCATAAACAACAAAATTAGTTTTACCGATAACTTTTAGAGCAACAGATTTGATAAGCTCTTCTGTCCATTTTATATTAGTATCAAGACTTTCATAAGCTGCATACCACTCTATCATAGAAAATTCTTGCATGTGAGTTGGATCAGAACCTTCATTACGGAAATTCTTACCTATCTCATATATTCTTTCATAACCACCCGCCATTATAATCTTATGTTCAAGCTCAAGTGATATACGAAGGACCATATCCATATCGTAATCATTATGATGAGTGTTAAAAGTTTTTGCCATTGCACCACCAGCCTGACCTTGAAGTATTGGAGTCTCTATCTCTATAAAATTTTTATCATCAAAAAACTCTCGAATAGCTTTCACTATCTTAGCTCTTGTAACAAATCTATCGGACACCTCCTTATCCATTATCATATCTAAATATCTTTTACGATAAGTCTCCTCCACATCTTGAAGTCCGTGCCATTTATCAGGAAGAGGAAGAAGTGCTTTTGTAGCCATCTTCCAATCTTTTATAAGAATACTCTGCTCTCCTCTTTGAGTTACAAATAGTGTTCCAGTTACAGAAATAAAATCACCATTATCTACAGTATCCACAAAAAGATTAAAAACTTTTTCTTCAAGCTCATCTTTCTTTAACACTGTTTGGAATTTATCAGTACTATCCTTAATCACGATGAAAAGTATCGCGCCTTGCCCACGAATAATCATAACTCTCCCCGCAATAGTTATCTGTTTTAATTCATTGGCAGATAATTCTTCAAAACTCTCCTTTACTTCACTGATTGTGTAATCACGAGAAATATCTGAAGGATAAGGACTCACCCCTGCTTCTTTTAATTTATTAATTTTATTTAGTCGCGCATTGCGCAATTCTTCTATAGATGCCATAGCTCTATTGTATATCAACTATGGTGTACTTGGCTAGTCCCTTAGGGGTAGAAATGGAAACAACATCACCTTTTATCTTACCAAACAAAGCGTGTCCCAACGGAGACTTATTTGAAATTTTATTATGAGTCATATCTGCTTCTTCAGACCCTACAATGCTGTATGTTGTGTCTATTTTTGTGCCATCTTTTCGGACAACTACAGTAGTCCCAATTTCTACTTTTGAACTCTTATGCTTCTTCACAACAACTGCAGACTGGAGCATGTATTCTATCTGGTTTATACGATCTTCTGTCTTACCCTGATCTTCACGAGCTTGATGGTACTCTGCGTTCTCTGAAAGATCCCCAAGTGCTTTCGCAGCTTGAAGAGAATCAAGTATTTCCTTTCTTTTAACATTCTTTAAATTATTAAGTTCTTCCACTAAAGACTGCTTCTTTTCTTCTGTTATATAATTTATTTCATCCATAATTAATCCTGTAATTCTAGCAATTTTGACCCCAAAAGTCAATGAAGTAAAACCTAATTTTCCCCTAAAAAAATAAAGGGAATTCTTTGATTTTGATAAAATAATAGCCATAAAAATAAAAAGACGTTTGACTTAAAGTCAAACGTCTTAAAATATTAGCCGAGAATCTTATTTTAGAATCACAGCCTTACCCACCAGATCCCCTTTGTATGAAAGTTCTGTGTTTACTCCACCTTCTTCTTTTATTGTTGTGTTTACAACAAGTTTAATAGAATAAACATCTTCACCACCCCCTTCTTCTAAGTATTTCACTAGCCATCTACCAGTTTCATTACTGGTATTCTGATAAATATTTTCATCTTCCATTGGAAGATAGAGTTCATACCAAAGATAAGAATCTTCTAGATAAGAACCATCAACCCCTGTAACATTTTGAGATGCGGTTTTACCTTGAACTGAAGATAAAGAAGTTTCATATAAGTAATTTGATTTACTTATATAGACCTTATTATCAGATTTAATCCCGATAAGAATATCTGATTCTGGAACATATCGCAAACTTGGAACCGATAATTTCTCTTGATAATTAATTCCCCCAAACTCCGAAGGAATTTGATTTAAAACAATTCCATCAATAGAAACGTGAGTTGAATCAATTGTTTTAAAAGAAGAAGCTGTTTTTAAAGAAGCAGAAGATTTTAAAACTTCAAAAGAGGCATTTTCATATTTTATTATTAGATAGTTCTCACTATCTTGAAAGTAAAAATATGTAGTACCGTTTTTAAGGACTTCTTTTTTATTAAAGTCTTCATCTGAAACACAAGAACAAGAAGAAAATAATATGATTAAAGAAAAAATTATTGATGATAAAATGATTAAGTTTTTCATAATTATGTTTTTAAAGTTATTATTGTTTTGTTTATTTATTATCCTTTAATGACAAAAGTTAATAAATAAACAAAACAATTTTTCACCTATTTTTCAAAGAATTATGTTAATTGAACCTCCTCACCTTCCTTTATATATTAGCATATTTTAACATAAAAGTCAATAGCACTAGGTAATGTCTAAACACATTTAGCGCTTTTCATATAGAATTAAAGAGTGGATACTTATAACTAAAAACAAAAAAGAGGAATCTTTTGATCCCTCTTTTAACCATAATTTTATGGTTTAATTTCTTAAAAACTTCTTAAAGTCTTTAATAGACCTTAAGTCCTGTTTTTCATTTATATATTTAACTGCTTCCTTCTTTTTAGGAAGATCTTTTAACTTAATTTTTAAGCCAGTTAAATCATAAATATTTCCAGCATGATACTTTTTTTGAATAGCTGAAGGTGAACCTAAAACAGATCCCACAATAAGTGGTGATTCGATAAGTAAAACTTCAGGAGAAAAAATGATTGCCAATAATGGATCACAACTAAAAAGATTTTTAAAATCATTAGAAACATAGACTACAAAGCGAGACATTCCTCCATAAAGAAGAAAGCTTACGTTGTAAAGAATCTCTTTTTTCAATTCTGGGTCTATATTTTCATTTCTTTGAATCTCTTCAATCAAAAAAAATACTTTATTTTGATCTTCTGGGCAAATCAAGCCATCCAATCCAAAACCATTATATTCCCAAAGTTGGGATCCCATATAAGCTTTTTCCCATGCCTTTTTTAAGGCTTTTAACTCTCGAGAGTAATGCGGAGTTACTTTTTCAACTGAATCTTTCAACATGGAGATCTCTACTTTAAGATCTTCAGCTTCTTTAAAAGATTTAGTCTTAGAAAGAAACTCTTTCTTCAAAATAATTTCTTTCTTTAAAGATAAAACCTGGATTTCTAGGATTGAATCCTTTTGTTGAAGGATTCTAATACTGTCTTCTAATGACCATAATTTAACACTTTGAGCCCTTACTACTTGAGAGAAAAATATGCTAGAAAGCAAAACCAAAATAATTACTACTAATTTTTTCATTTTTTTCTTATTTAAAAGGTTATTGTATATATTCTATTTATCTATTAACCCCCATATATAGACAGGACCTAATAGATAAATAGAAGAAACTTTTACCTTTATTTTCAAAGAATTATGTTAATTGAACCTCCTCACCTTCCCTTACATATTAGCATATTTTAGTATAAAAGTCAATAGCACTATTTCGGCTAATGCCAAAATAGTGCTATTGTATTTCTTCTCTATAAAACAAACTATTTTATATATTCAGGAGCATAGACATTCATATAATTTACAACTTCACTCATAACACGAGTAGCATTACCAGAAGCAGCTTTTGGACCTCTTTCCATTAAAATAGCAAAAGAATACCTAGGGTTATCGTAAGGGAAAAATCCAACAACCCAAGAGTTTGTATTTGTATTCCCATACCCAATCTGAGCCGTACCAGACTTTGCTGCGACAGAGACAGATGGAATATTAAGAGCTGTACACGTACCCTCGGTTACAGCCATTCGCATGCCAGCATGTATGATTTTCATTTTATCTTTATCTATTTCTAAGTTTACCTTTTTAGATTCTAAAATTTTATCATCTAGTATAATGTGAGGAGTGGGAAGATAACTCATATTTGCTATACCAGAAACAGCACGAGCCATTTGAAGTGGGGTGACTTGAAAACCATACTGACCGATAGAAGTGTTATAGGTATCTCCAACCCTCCATATATCTCCTTTGAACATTTGCTTTTTCCATTCTGGGGTTGGAATAATGCCCTCTTTCTCCCCTATAATATCTACCCCTGTTGGTTCTGAAATACCAAACATTCTGGCGTAATTATCTATTTTAGTAATCCCAAGACCTTTCTGATCTTGAAAACCGCCTCCTATTTGATAAAAATAAACGTCTGAAGATATTGCTATTGCTTTTTTCATATCTACATAACCGAAAGATCCATGGTCTTTAAAAATTGTAAATTTACCAGGAGAATACGGATTCGGAATAGAGATTGAACCATTAGATAGAATATTTTTAAATGGTGTTATCACTTTCTCTGCTAAAGCAGCATAGCCTAAGAATGGCTTAACAATAGAACCTGGGGTGTATAATCCTGAGACAGCTCTATTCAGAAAAACTTTTCTCTTATCTATTAAATAATTATTTATAGTTTTATTATCTTCTCCTAAAGAGAGGATATTATTATTATATTCTGGGTAGCTAGTAATAGCGATAATCTCGCCTGTGTTAATATCCATAACAACACCAGCACCACCAGTGAAGTTCGCATTTTGTGCCATGGAAGAAATTGAACCATATAATTTCTCTTGGATTTTTGAATCTATAGATAATTTCAAATCTTGACCCGGCTTAGAAGGAGAAACAATATTCTCTGACTGAATCAAACCTTTCACATCTGTCTCTGTTATCTTTACTCCATTTATACCAGTCAGAGGATCATTATAAAATTTCTCAACCCCATCTTTCCCCATAAAAGTCTCTTGCCAATAGTAGCCAGAAGCATCTTTCTTGGGAGTACTTGTGTACCCAAGAAGAAGTCCAAAACCACCCGAAGGAGTATATGTCCTTTTAGGAATACTAAATTTATTTATATCAGTATCGTCCCACTTATTCCAAGCAAGAAGAATATCATTCCTGTCTTTAATAAGACCACGAAAGGCAATTATAGGTTCTTTTATAAGAGTATTATTTTCACTTTTTTTAAAATAAGCATCACCCTTTATTATTTGCAGATACCCCAACTTTCCAGTAAAAACAAAAATTACAAATAAGAAAAAAGTGGCCAAAATAAAAATTGACCTTTTGGGTATAGCCTTCTCCAACCTTCCCTCAAATTGTTGGGTGTTAAAATTAGGAAGATTTTTAGAATCAAGAAAAATCTCATCGGGATCTATCTCTCTTCTTATTCTTTTTTTATTTACATGGAATCTCATTTGAATTTGATAGAATTATCTTTATAAAAAGAAATATTACTTTTAAATACTTGAACTAAGAAGTATATAGCGTTAATAATCATAGCCACTATTATCACATGAGAAATTTCAGAAGCCTCATTTATGGAATATAATGAATAAATAATAAGAAGAATTAATATAAATTCATAAAATTTATCAAACAAAAATACACCTATAAGGGCCAAAATAACATTAAACCACCAAGGTAAGATAAAAACAGAAATGATGAATAAAATATCAAAAACAATCCTTTTCATATAAGGGCATTATACGCTAAAGATAGCTCTTTTGACAAATAATTTATCTATGCTAAAAATTCATCAATATAGCTTAACTTTTTTAATTTATTATCTTTTTATCTTACGATAAATAGCGCGTAATATTAAAAAAATAATAAAAACTAATAAACCATAGAATAATATTTTGGTTTCAAAAATAAAACCGATAACAGATAATAAGAAAAGTTTAATATATGCAATGGGTTTATCTGTCGCAGAGATGGCCTCTTTCTTATCGTCTTTGTTTATACTATTATCAAATACTTTAATTTCTTCTTTGGTTTTATCTTTAGACAAAGAAATTTTTGAGGAAGAATCTTCACGAAAATCATCTACTTTATTAAAAACTTCTGATACAGGAGAAGCGATGGATTCTGGGACAATGTCTCCTATTTTAGAACTTGCTTTATCTATTTCATTTTTCAAAACATCAGAGCTTGTAGCTACTTCTCCGTCACCCTTTGTTATTGTGACGGGAATAAAAATTTTGCTTTCTTCTGTTTTTATATTATCTAAAGTTACTTTTTCTTTCTTGCCATTATTTGTAACACTCGAAGAGAGAATTTTAGCAGAAATAGTATGATCGCCAGATGTAACCTTCCATGTAATATTTATCTCTTTAATCTGATTTGGTAAGACGGTTATATCTCTTGAACCTAGTATTACATTCTTATCATAAAATTCAACCTTGGCCTGCAAATCACTATCATTACCATTCCAAACTACTGTATGGATTTTGACAGTCTCACCTTCAGAAAAAGTTTCTGGAGAATACCATATCTGACCAGGAACAAAACCTGTCGAAGCAGAAGTATTAAAAGCTAAAAACAAAAAACTAAAAACTATTGCGAAACATAAAAAATATTTTTTCATAATTTATTTTTATTTACTTGGTTTTATTATAATCTCTTGCTCGACTTTTTGGAATCTTTCCACTTCCTTTCCATCTATAACAACATTTTCTAAAAACATTTCTTTAGGACGAACCCAAACAACTCCATCTTCTAGATGAATATAAACAATCATAGATTCCATAGTCTCACTATGTAAACCTTCACTTAAAACTTTAACCTTTGTTCCTTTATAATGTTTATATATCGCTCCAATTTCTAAATTTTTCATAAATTATTTCTTAACTATTATATTTATCCAATGAGAACGACCATTATCAATAATATCTTCATAAATCATATTCATATTTAATTTACTAAAATAATCTTTTAATTCACTCAAAGAATAATAACTGAAAAATCTTTCATAATCATATCCATAATCATTTTCTTTAACAATTTCTTCTTCTACATCATTCTCCCTTATCCCCTTAACCGTAACATAAAGAACTCCTCCTTGCTTTATTCTTCTCTTTATCTTTTCTAAAATTGAAAAAATATCTTTTTTAGGAATATGCAAAAGAACTGCTTGGCAAAAAATACCATCATAAACTTTATCTAAATCATCTAAATCATAAATATCAAAAACTCTGAAATTGGTATCTGGAAATCTTTCCTTAGATTTATTTATCATTTCTTCTGAAAAATCAAAACCTTCTATCTCATATCCCCTGTCTTTCATATATTTTGTTTTATAGCCACTACCACAACCTAAATCTAAAATGCTAGAATCTTTTGGTAAGTTTTTCAAAAATTCATCAGTCCCCTTTTCCCACCAATCATCTATCTTGTGATCACTAGCCCAATCTCCAGCAATCCTATTATATGTTTTCCTTAATTCTTCATTATCTTTCATATATTATTTATCTTCTTAAAATATAAAATTGCTTTCTCTATATCTTCATGAACTTTTTCTACGGGCTGATTGCCATTTACTTTTTTAATAACACCAAGTGATTCAAAGTATTTAACTGTTTTACCAACTTGATCTTTATGCCAAGATATGCGCCTTTTAATTATTTCTTTGGTGTCAAAAACTTTATAAATATCTTCGATATTACTATTTTTCCTAGATAAAGACCTCTTGTAAACTTCTTTGTCTGGAAGAGATATATAGACAACAAAAAGTTTCTGTTTATTCTCTTTCAAAAGCTTATTTACTAACTGTGCTTCAGGTTTAAGTCTTGGTCCTCCTATAAAAATCAAATCTTTATTCTTAGGTCTTTTAAAAATTTTATTTTTTAGAAATTCTTTCATTAAAAATACAGGCAAGGGATTACCTTTACTTGAATACTTCCTAGCAATATCTCCATTCTCACTTTTTTCTTTTAATAATTTTCTAGTGTAATTCCCTGTTCCAACTTCTTCTAGATTGTACTTATCCTTAAGAATTTTTGCTTGAGTATCTTTACCTGAGGCAATCATACCCATGATTTGTATATCGAAGCCTAATCTATCTTTTTTCATATTTATAATTTTACCACACATGTAGTCAAATAAAAAAACATATGATATATTGACATCGTATGAAAATACTAGCAATTGAAACATCTTGCGACGATACAGGAATAGCAATCCTAGAGATTGAAAAAGGTGAATCTAAAACAAAATTTAAAATACTAGCAAATGAAGTTTCTTCACAAATAGATATACATAAAGAATATGGTGGTGTTTTCCCTGCAGTAGCAAAAAGAGAGCATATTAAAAACTTACCATTTGTCTTTAAAAAAGCTTTAGAAGAAGCAAAAATAAAAGAGGAAAATCTAAAAAAAGAAATAGATCTAATAACTGTAACAACAGGCCCAGGATTAGAGCCTGCACTTTGGACTGGAATAGTCTTTGCAAAAGAACTGAATGAAAAATATAAAATTCCACTAGTTCCTGTGAACCACATGGAGGGGCATATATTCTCCATCTTTCCTAAAGATAAGAAATCTTTTACAGTTGAGAATAAAAAAGAAAATTTCCCTATGCTTACCCTACTTGTCTCAGGTGGACACACAGAACTTGTCGTAATGAAGGATTGGATGAAATACAAAAAAATTGGAAGCACAAGAGACGATGCTGCTGGTGAAGCTTTTGATAAAGTTGCTAGAATGCTTGGATTATCCTACCCAGGTGGTCCAGAAATTTCAAGATTAGCAGCGACTGAAAGAGCTGATATTGAACGAAAATGTGTTGTTCCAGGAAGACTTACGGAGGCCGACGGGCCGAGTATGAGCAAAAATTTCAGCATAAATTTATTGTGTGCTGACGGGAATAATACATTGAGTGAAATATCAGCGATATCTCTACCCCGCCCGATGATTCACACAAAAGATTATGATTTTTCTTTCTCGGGACTTAAAACTGCAGTTCTTTATTTAATTCGTGATTTGAAAGAAAAAAATCCAAACATACTAGAAGATATAAAAATTAAACAACAAATTGCTTGTGAATTTGAAAATGCAGTAGTAGAGACTCTAGTTCACAAAACTATTAAAGCAATAAAAGTATATAAAATAAAAACTCTAATAGTAGGAGGTGGAGTTTCTGCAAATACTTACTTACAAGAAGAAATAAAAAAGAAAATTAAAAAAGAGAAATTAAAAACCAAAGTTCATTTTCCATCCAAGAAACTTTCAGGAGATAATGCTGTGATGATAGCTATCGCCGGATACTTCCAATATAAAAATAAAAAGTTTGTAAAAACTGGTAAAAGTCTAAAACTTAAGGCAAATGGGAATATGAGTTTGTAAAAAAGATATTATTAAGTACCTATTGACATATAGTTATTTTTAATGTAATTTATATATAAAATAGTTAAATTTAAATGTAAAACTTAATAATTATAGTCATGGTATATTCTGAACCCAGTATTGAAAAAAATGAATTCAAAAAAACTGAAAACACCTCTGTTGAGTTAAATCTAATAACTGAAAAAGATCGAATTATCTTTAGGTCCAGCAAAAATGGATGCAATTCTGTTAAAGTTGTTCCATTTTTAACCAATGAACAAGAAGAAATTATGGTCCTAGAGCAGGAACAAGAAAAAGGATTTCTTTTTATCATGTTTGGTACAATAATTTCTAAATTTGTTACTTATGAAGATAAAAAAATTACAATTTCAAAAGAAATAATATTTGAAAAGAAATTTATTTTCGATGAAGAAGAATTCTGTTACCCAAACGAAAAAAGACTAATCCTTCATGCCTCTAAACTTTCTTCAAAAATAGATATAAATTCTGAAGGATGGTGGAGTGGTTTTAGAAAAAAAGTAGAAGAAAATCCAGACAAGATGGTGTTATTATGCAACAAAACAGAAGTTATATGGTTAGATGACTATGTTTTAGTTAGTGAACTAAGAAAATTAAAAATAGGCTTATAGCCTATTTTTTTTGAATAAAATTTAAAAAAGTGTTATATTTTATATATGAATAATACAGAACCTAATATAAACCCCAAATTTTTAAGTCCTTATAACCCAAAAGAAACTGAAGATAGAATATATAAATTATGGGAAGAGTCAGGATTTTTCAATCCTGATGTTTGTGTAGAAAAAGGTGTGACTGATATAAATGCAGAACCTTTCTCCATAGTCCTTCCCCCTCCAAATGTTACAGGAACACTGCACTTAGGTCACGCTGCAATGCTCACTATTGAAGATGTGATGGTTCGTTTTGCTCGTATGCAAGGTAAAAAGACTCTTTGGCTTCCTGGCACAGACCACGCCGCTATCGCTACTCAGTCTAAAGTTGAGAAAATGATTGAGAAAGAAGAAGGCAAAAGGAAAACAGATTTAGGAAGAGAAGAATTTTTAAAAAGAGTAAACAAATTTGCACAAGATTCTCATGATACAATAGTTTCCCAATGTAAAAGGATGGGGACATCTCTCGACTGGTCTCGTGAAGCTTTTACTCTAGATGACAAGAGAAATTTCGCAGTGCGTACTGCTTTTAAGAAAATGTATGATGATGGTCTTATATATCGCGGACATAGAATAGTAAACTGGGATCCGAAAGGTCAGACAGTTATTTCTGATGATGAGATAGTTTATGAAGAAAGAAAAGCAAAGATGTACACTTTCAAATATAGTAAAGACTTCCCTATCTCTATCTCTACTACTCGTCCTGAAACAAAACTTGGAGACACTGCTGTCGCTGTACACCCTGAAGATTCTCGTTATAAAGAATTTGTCGGAAAAGTTTACAATATAGAAAATTTCTGTGGAGAAAAATTAGAGATAAAAATAATTGCGGATGAGGCAGTTGAGAAAGATTTCGGAACAGGGGCTCTTGGAGTAACCCCTGCACACAGCCAAATAGATGCTGATATGGCCACAAGACACAAACTTCCGACTAAACAAGTTATCAACGAGTTCGCAAAAATGATAGTCGGCAATGAAAACATAATTGGTAAAAAAACAACCGAAGCAAGAAACTCCGTAGTTGAATGGCTAAAAAATGAAGGACTACTTGAAAAAGAAGAAGAAGTAAATCAGAACGTTTCTACGGCAGAGAGAACTGGTGGAATTATAGAGCCCCTACCTAAGCTTCAGTGGTTCATCGATGTAAATAAACCTATTAAAGATAGAAATGATAAAAGCTTGAAAGAGCTTATGCTTGATGTAGTAAAAAGTGAAAACATAAAGATTATTCCAGATAGATTTGAAAGAGTTTATTACAACTGGATAGAAAATCTTCGTGATTGGTGTATTTCTCGTCAAATTTGGTACGGACACAGAATTCCTGTTTGGTACAAAGGAAATGATATTCATTGTGATATAGAAGCACCTGGTGAAGGTGGATGGGTTCAAGATGAAGATACACTAGATACCTGGTTCTCTTCTGGACTTTGGACATTCTCGACACTTGGATGGCCAGATTTAAATGCTACAGATCTAAAAACTTACCACCCTACCAATGTCCTTGAAACTGGATATGATATCCTTTTCTTCTGGGTAGCTCGTATGATACTTATGAGTACATACCTCTTAGGTGAAGTTCCTTTCAAAACTGTCTATATGCATGGACTTGTAAGAGACGGTCAAGGAAGAAAAATGAGTAAATCTCTTGGTAATATTATTGACCCTATCGATGTATCAGAAAAATATGGAGCAGACGCTGTTCGCATGTCACTCATCATAGGAACAGGACCTGGAAACGACAGCAAAATGTCTGAGGACAAAATACGAGCTTATAAAAATTATGCAAATAAGCTCTGGAATATATCTCGATTTGTTCTTTCATCTTGTGATGGAATAAGTCTAGATAAAAATTTTGATAAATATACAGAAAAAGATTCAAACCTTAGAAAAGAAAGACATGAGATAATTCTCGACATAACTAAAGATATGGAAGCTTTCCGTTTCTATATGGCAGGAGAAAAGATTTATGCTTACACCTGGGCAAAATTTGCAGATGTAATAATAGAAGAAAGTAAAACAATTATCTTAGAAGGTACTCAAGAAGAAAAATTATCCAGACAACAATTTTTACTTCACACACTTGATAAAATATTAAAGATTCTTCATCCATTCATGCCTTTTGTAACAGAAGAAATATGGAGTATGTTCCCTTCTTCTGATAAAAAATTATTAATAGTAGAAAAATGGCCTATATAAAAATGAGTAGCCCTTTTGCAGATCCTAAAATTATACTATCGGCAATACTTGGTGGAGTAATACCAGCTATTCTTTGGCTTTGGTTCTGGCTTAAACAAGAAGACAGTGATGACCCAGAACCTTCTGGTATGATTATCGCTTCTTTTATCTTGGGTGGAATTATGGTTTTTATAGCGATAACATTAGAAAAATATTCTTTAAATTTTATAGGAAATGATACTCAGCAAATAATAATATGGGCAACTATTGAAGAAATTCTAAAATCAATTGGTGTCTTTATTATCCTATTCGGTAACAAAAAAATACGCCAACCCATAGACTACCCCATGTATTTCATAGCCGTAGCTCTCGGTTTCGCTGCTGTTGAAAATTTTCTATATCTATCAAACCCAGTAGGAATAGACGGAACATTAGTAAGAATGCTCACTGGTAATTTACGCTTCCTTGGAGCGACATTACTACACGCTGTTTGCAGTGGGATGATAGGTAGCGCTCTTGGTCTTGCTTTTTATTTAAACAAAAGAAAAAAAAGATATCTAATCTTTGGTATTTTCTTTGCAATACTATTGCATAGTATCTTCAATTTCTTTATAATGAAAAGAAGTGACGAGAATTTTATTTCTGTTTTTGTTTTTCTTTGGGTCGTCACGATTATTAATATTCTTATATTTGAAAAATTAAAGCGAATGAGACAAAACACTGTTACTCAAATAGCTTAAATATTTATTTTATGTTAAAAAAAAGATCATTTTTAGAAAGACTTAGTGGAAGTATTCGAATGAAAGACGATGAAGAATTTGAGGAAGAGGAAGACACTTCCAAATCTATCAAAAGATTAAATCTTGATGATAAAAGAGAATTATCAAGACCTAAAGAAATTACTACAAACTGGGGCGAAGAGGAGGAAGAACAAGAAGCTGAGCTTACTATTGACCTATACGAAACAGCAAGCGACATAATAGTTCAAACTATGGTAGCTGGAGTAATTCCAGAAAATCTCTCTATAACAATTACAAGAGATACTCTAACAATCCGTGGTAAAAGAGAAGAAAATCAATCAGTCGGTAATAACAACTTTTTTGTTCAAGAGCTTTACTGGGGTGCATTTGGAAGAACAATAAACCTTCCAGAGGAAGTTGATCCTGAAGAAGCTGAAGCAGTAGAAAAACATGGACTTCTAATAATAAGACTTCCAAAGCTTGATAAGAATAGAGAAACAAAACTCAAAATTAAATCAATATAATAAAATCCCACCAGTTCAACTGGTGGGATTTTATTATATTGTACCGAGACCCAGGCTCGGCTATTACATAGCCAGGTATTTTTTGATTTAGTGATTACACTAAATAACGAAAAATCTTTCTCGCCTGGACGTACATGAAGCAGTTCATGTACTGTCTCGGCACAAATTAAAAAACCTCCACAATTGGAGGTTTTTTAATTTGTGCCGAGACCCAGGCTCGAACTGGGGACCTATCCCTCTTCAGGGGAGCGCTCTACCAACTGAGCTATCTCGGCAATGTAATCTATTTTACTTTCAAACTTATTTGATATTGTGTTGGTGCTTTTTCTACCAAAACAGCATATCTCGGCAATGTAATCCATTTTACTTTCAAACTTATTTGATATTGTGTTGGTGCTTTTTCTACCAAAACAGCATATCTCGGCTATTTTAACAATTCACTAAGTGAATTTAACGAACTGATTGGATTAAAAGAAGATGCACCTTTTAAACCGTAAGAGCCAAGAAGTCCACTCATAAAAGGTTTTATAAAATAAAATGCACCGACTGTGATACCTATCAATATTAACCAATATATAATTCGAGAAATAAAATTCCAACGCTGTATATTATAAAGCCTAATAAGCATTTTATTATTCTCTTTTTCAAGCCTACTTACTTCTTCTAAGAGACTTTTTGTATCTTGGTCCATACATAAAGAATATAACATATTATAACTTAAAATAAAAGTAGCCCGTGTGCCCACGGTACGACCAGCAGTAGCCTTATCGAACCATACAGGTTCAGTACACTTTTCGTATTTTATCAATTATTAAATTTATAAAATATACTCAAAGTCTTCGATTCGTACACACAAGCAAAACAATTTGCTTGTTCGGGGCGCAACAAGAAAAACCTTTACAAAAAAAGGTTTTTTCTTATTGTGCCCCCGGTACGAATCGAACGTGCATCTCCTTCTTACAGAAGCTGTACACCTTTCGCTTTTTGATTACAAAATACTCAAGGTCTTGCGAAATAGGTCCCTTCCCATTTCTCACCTCAGGACGGGAATTAAATGCTTTTTGTGCTTCTGGCCAGAATCGAACTGACATCTATCCCTTAGGACGGGACTGTTCTATCCATTGAACTACAGAAGCATTGTGCCAATCCATTGAACTACGGGGGCAAATATTATAAAAACACCATTTCTGGTGTTTTTATAATAACCTATTCTAAAAAATTTTACTACTCTTTAATTCCTAAAATATCCACGATTCTAGGACGATTAAATCCTACAATCAATTGATCGTTAATTATGATTACGGGGACACCCATTTGTCCACTTTTCTCAACCATTTCTTTTCTTTTCTCTAAGTCTTGAGCAACATCAAAATCTTCAAATTCTACACCCTTTTCCTTAAAAAAATCTTTTGCCATATGACAAAAATGACATGATGGTGTGCTATATATTTTTACTTTATTCATAATATTTTATAAATTATTGATAATCTAAACTTAACTTGTTTAGTATAACATATGATTTTTTAATTAGTAGGTATTGACAAATAGTTTATACAGTTGTAAACTTATATAAAATAATTAATTAAAAATGGAGGGAAAGTATTATGCTACCAATTTTAATAGCTCTTGGTGTTGTTTCTATTGCGATCCTTTCTGTTATTCTTTCAGAAAGAAAAAAAGATAAAAACACTCGAAAACCTTAAAAAAGGTTTACAAAAAATACCCTGCAGTAAATGTAGGGTATTAAATTTTGTGCGGGATACGAGAATCGAACTCGTGTCTCATCCTTGGGAAGGACGCATTCTGCCACTAAACCAATCCCGCATTAAATTAATTAAACATATTTTTAAACCATAGCCAAAAACCATGCCCTTCTTCTACCTCTTCATCTTTAATATTATCATCGTTTATAATTGAAACAACCTTTTCCCCAGGCTTTGCAATCTGGAATTTACTTCTTGCAAGTTTCTCCACACCTTCAGAAGTATTTAATTTATTTATTTCATTATTATAAAATTCCTCTTTTTGATGCAACTCATCTATCTTTCTAAGAGCAATCATTTTATTTTTAGCGGTTTCTCTTTCTTTTTTAATTAAACCAGCCGTATTATAAGCAAATAAAACCAAAAAACCAAAAATTAAAAATAAAACAAATGGTGAGTGCCAAAAATTATTTTCTTTTTTACGCTTGAATTCTATCATAATAACTGCTATGATTATAGCATGATTTTCGACGCAAAACACAACAAAAGAATAAGAAAGATTTTTGCAGTAGCATCTATTATTGTTATTTTAGGTATGATTCTATTGTATTTCCCTGCTTTTAAACTTCTAACTCAATAAGACAATACTTACTCATTACCGCTTCTCATCATCCTAAGAAATACTTCGTGGGATATATTTATTTTAGCATTAGCTTGCATTCTCTTCTTTCCCCTCTTCTGCTTTTCAAGAAGCTTTTTCTTTCTACTTACATCCCCACCTCCCACAACCTTACTACCATGCATAAGCACATCCTTTCTGAAAGAAGAAACTGCTTCCGAAGAAATAATACGTCCTAGCGCCTTTGCTTGAATTTTAAAATTAAACTGCTGTCTAGGAATAATCTTTTGAAGCCTTTCTACTTGATTCTTACCCTCTTCAAGAACTCTTCTTCTAGATACAACTCTACAAAAAGCTGGCATAACTTCATCTGCAACTATTAAATCCATACGGACAACATCGGCTTCTTTATATTCACCTATCTCATAAGAGATAGAAGCATAGCCAGAAGTTAGACTCTTCATATCATCGAAAAAGTTACGCATAAGTTCACGAAGAGGCATATAAAGACTCACAGAAGATCTATTATCACCAAAGTTTTCAGTCTCATTAACTTCCGCTTCATGCTCATAAAGAAATGGCATAAGTGAACTTATATAGATGGATGGAGTGATAATTTTTACATTTACCCAAGGTTCAAAAACCTTCACAACATTCCCATCATCGGGGAAAAGGTGTGGAGAATAAATAGTTTCCTCTTTGCCATTTCTAAGAAGAACTTTATATGTAATAGAAGGCATAGTAACAATGAGTTCTAAATCAAATTCACGATTTAAACGCTCGGTAATAATCTCAAGATGAAGCATACCCAAGAATCCACAACGAAAACCTCGCCCCAAAGAACCAGAAGATTCTTCTTCAAAAGAGAAAGATGAATCAGATAATTTGAGCTTAGATAATGCTTGTTTAAGATTTGGAAAATCATCCTGACTTTCAGGATAAACAGAAGCCCAAACAACAGGTCTAGGATTCATATAACCAGAAAGAGCTTCCATAGGATTTTTTGTATAAGTTATAGTGTCTCCGACAGAAGCAATTCCAGGTTTTTTGATACCAGTCACTATATAACCAATTTCGCCAAAATTCAAACTATCCTTAGGTTGTTCTTCTGGTGAAAATGTTCCAACCTCTAGAGATATAAATTTCTCAGAAGAAACAGCAAAAATAAGAGATTCGCCTTTAATAAATTTACCATCTATAACTCTAATGTAAACAATTATCCCTCGATGATTATCATATTTAAAATCAAAAACAAGAGCCCTACCAGTATTAGAATTAATATTACTGTCCTTAGGCGAAGGAATTTGTTTAACAATTTCTTTTAATAAATTATCAACACCTTCACCTGTCTTACCAGAAACTTCTAATATAGTATCTGGGTCAATATCTAAAAGTAAAGCCACCTCCATCTTAACTTCATCAACTCTAGCCAAAGGTGAATCAATCTTTGAAAGAACTGGAATAATCACAAGACCTAAATCTCTAGCCATCTGCAAAGTTGTCAGAGTTTGAGCTTGTACGCCCTGAGTGGAATCAACCAAGAGAATTGAACCCTCAACAGCCTTTAAAGCACGAGAAACTTCATAAGAAAAGTCTATGTGTCCTGGAGTATCTATAAGATTCAAAACATAATTTTCATTATCAACCTTAAAATCCATTCGAACAGGTTGCATTTTTATTGTAATTCCTCTTTCACGCTCAAGATCCATAGAATCAAGAACCTGGTCTTTCATTTTGCGTTTTTCTATGGTACCTGTAATCTCAAGCATTCTATCTGCGAGAGTAGATTTACCGTGATCTATGTGAGCTATAATCGAAAAGTTTCTAATACTTCTAATATCTGTCATATAAGTCTATACTAGCAAAAAAACCCTTAAATTCAAAACAAAAAAAGTTCGTACAATGTACGAACTTTTAAAATTTTAAATATTCATTAAACTTTATTAAACTTTTCGATTAAGCCACCAAAGCTTATATTTGACAGAGAATGCAACACTTTGTGTCCCAAACCATGTCGAATTATTAACCTTAAAGCTTATACCGTTCAATTCTCCATGAAGAGAAATCTCTAGATCACGGCCGTACATATAGGTAAGACCTGTTTTTAAACCAATACCTCCTAAGAAAAACTTACTTGCATTTGACTCCTTAATGTTCTTTTTTTCTTTATAAACTACTTTTACAGAAACACCAGAACTAGTAGAATCAATACTTGTACTTGCGCCCATATATACATCATTTTCCTCATTTACCATCTTTTTGTTTAAAGATATAAATGTTGGAGATAAAGATATATCCCACATAAATAAACCTTTAGGTCTCCCTTCGTAACGATTTAAATGCCTTTGATACCCAATAACTAAAGGATATTGGTAACCATCAAGATGATATGTTTTTTGAACACTTTGGAATAAATACTTTTCACTGAAACTACTAGAATAGTCCCGATAATCTGTACTAGCATAATAACCTTTCATTAAATAATCAAAAGATGATATACCAGCTCCAAAAAACAAGAAATCATGATAATCACCAAAATAAGATTTTAAATCTATGCCATAAGAGATCTTAGAAGAAATACCTTTGCCTTCTTTAAAGTATTTTTTTTCCTTAAAAATAGAAACTTGATACCTATTTTTTGTAGCAACATCAAGCCCCTCATACAACAAACCCAATTCTTCTCTCTTGGAATAGAAAGAGGAATTAAAATTAATATCATATTGAGATGCAAATGAATAAGGATCTTTACCAATATAATTACTGAAATAACCATACTCGTACATAGAGCTATGCCCTACCCCAACAGTTTCAGATCCAAAGAACTTTAAAACTGACTCAATCTCTATACTCTTATACTGATCTTTATTATCAGTCACATTAAGATAAATATCCCAATCCAAAGGGGTCGTCTTTTTTATTACGACTTTAGATTCTTGAGAAGAAACATCCTCACCATTCAATCTTTTAAAACCAGAATTATCACCCCTATCTCTAAATATAAATGTAAATACAGGGGAAAAAGGAGATTTCTTTACAGTTATTGTCGGCTCTTGGTCAACAAATTCTGTATTAATCCTACCAATTCTAAAAGTAGAATCCTGATTCTGAGCTATTAATGATACAGCTACAAAAACAAAAATTAAAAATAAAATTATCTTCTTCATTTTATTCTTTTAATTAATTATTTTAAATTCCAAAAATTTTGTACTCTCAGGTATCAAAACAAAAATATTATTTCCATCCCTGCCTACAATTTGAGGGTTAGGAGGAAAATAAATAATTTTATTTTTTATTGTTATCTCTTTAAGAGAGAAAACATCCATGTAATAGTCTAGATATACAAATAAAACGAGTTTGTTGTTGTTAATATCAACTCCATAACGATCAACAAGAAATACATCTTTGTTTTCATAAGTATTATCATTATAATACAATAAACTTCCATGAAGGTACACAAAGTGACCACGAATAAAGAGATCGAAGGTTTTATCTTCTGGGAAACTCAAAACCGAATCAAGAGACACCATAATAGTATCATTGATATATCTCGGATTTAATTTTAATAAATTTTTTCCAGAAGAAATTTCTGAAAAATTTATTAATTTAGCTGAGATATAAGAAGCTAATCCGTTATCATAGGATATAGCATAAATCTTAAATCTCACAGAGTCATCATCAAAATTAGGAATTTTCTCTATCCTTATTCTGTTCTTGTTTTGTTGTAAGATTTTACCCTGAGGGTAATCTCTCCATATGGGTTTACCATTTATAGTGTCTGTGGCAAACTCGTATGACATAAAGAATTTTACAGTGTCCACCGTCGATGACGATAGATAATTAACTGTATCTATAACTACATCTAAAAAATTATCCCCTTCTGTGTAATAAATTGTATCTTTATACGCAGGTGGATCTAATATTATTACAGGGTCTGGATTATCGTATTCATAATCCAACCAACAGCTGGTCATCATTAATAATGAAGCTAGACAAGCTACTAGAATTTCTATTTTCTTTTTCATTTTCAAAGAATTTATTAAGTTATTATTTAAATATTATTTCACTCAATTTTTTTGTATTATATACTTATTATTTGTATTTGTCAATACAGGTATTGACTTTTTCAAGAAAAAGCTATATAATAACAAAAAATAAATTTAAATAAATCTTTGAAAATTTAATACTTAATGATATGAAAAAATTACTTTTTTTATTAACTATTTTATTCGTCTCAGTATTTAACATAAATGCTCAAGACAGCATAAAAGCCCCCTCATCTTTATATAAGATGTTGGAACAAAAAGAGAAAGAAATTGAGTTTCTCAAAAAAGAGAAACTTGATTCAGTAAACGGAAGAATTCTTTTCTTCCAAAAAATATTGAAAGAAAAAGAGGAAGAGATTAAAAATCTCAAGACTCAAGTTGCTGAAAAAAGAGACGATGAGAATCGTCAATATTTTTATTATAGAAAAAATCAGTGGATTCCTGTATATGAAACAATATACAAGAAAACACCTTTTGTAATTAATATTATCGATACTGTTCTCAACGACAAAATCGCTGATGCTCAGAAGTCTCTGGAAACAAAAACAAAAGAGATTGAGACTAAGAACAAAGAGTTAACAGATCTTGGAAACAAGATTAATGATTCAAGTTCAAAGAATCAAGAACTTAAAGCAATCAACGACAAAATCGCTGATGCTCAGAAGTCTCTGGAAACAAAAACAAAAGAGATTGAGACTAAGAACAAAGAGTTAACAGATCTTGGAAACAAGATTAATGATTCAAGTTCAAAGAATCAAGAACT
>Ga0209373_10000735_pt1 | contig 46760 bp, 44 predicted proteins | sample Higcelweek5metaG_FD_187173 | JGI IMG/M metagenome (GOLD analysis project Ga0209373, IMG submission 187173) | Freshwater pond sediment microbial communities from the University of Edinburgh, under environmental carbon perturbations - High... | ecosystem: Environmental > Aquatic > Freshwater >... | reverse complement strand
CAACCAGGCTATATATTAGACAACACAGTAATCCGTCCCGCACGTGTAGTTGTCTCAAAATAGTAATTAAATTTTTATATTAAATATTATGTCAAAAATTATAGGTATAGACTTAGGAACAACTAACTCCGTTATGTCCCTAATGGAGGGTGGAAAACCCGTAGTTATTCCTAATGCTCAAGGTGGAAGATTAACTCCATCTGTTGTAGCTATGGATGACAAGGGCGAAACACTAGTTGGAGTGTTAGCAAAAAATCAATCTGTTACTAACCCAGAAGGAACAATTTATTCTGTAAAAAGATTAATTGGTAGGGCATGGGATGATCCAGAGGTACAGAGAGATATCAAACTATTGCCATTTGAAATGAGAAAATCATCTAATGGTGGAGTTGAAGTTAAGATGAAAGACAAGTGGTATACACCACAGGAGATTTCTGCAAAGATCCTTGCAAAAATGAAAAAGGATGCAGAAGATTTCTTAGGTGAAGTAGTAACTGAAGCAGTTATAACTGTTCCTGCATATTTCGATGACTCTCAAAGACAGGCAACCAAAGATGCAGGTAAAATTGCAGGTTTGGATGTAAAAAGAATTGTAAATGAACCAACTGCAGCTGCATTAGCATATGGAGTAGATAAGGGTAAGGATGAAAAGATTGTAGTCTTCGACCTTGGTGGTGGTACATTTGATGTATCAGTATTGGAAATTGGAGAAGGAGTATTTGAAGTACTCTCAACCAACGGAAATACTCACCTTGGTGGTGATGATTTCGATCAAAGAGTAATTGATTTCCTTGCAGATGAATTCAAAAAGAAAGAAGGAATAGATCTTAGAGAAGATCCAACTGCATTACAGAGATTGAGAGAATTTGCAGAAAAGGCAAAGGTAGAACTCTCAAGTTCAGAGCAGACAGAGATCAATATCCCTTACATTACAGCAGGTGCAAGTGGCCCAAAGCATTTGAAAGAAACTTTAACTAAATCTCAATTAGAGAAATTAGTTGGAGACTTGATTGATTCTACAGAAGAGCCATGTAAGAAAGCTCTTAAAGATGCAGGTTTGAAGATTGAAGACGTAAATGAAGTATTACTAGTTGGTGGTATGACAAGAATGCCAGCTGTAATTAAGAAGGTAATTGAAATCTTTGGAAAAGAACCAAACAAGGGTGTAAATCCTGATGAAGTTGTTGGTGTAGGCGCTGCAATTCAAGGTGGAGTTTTAGGTGGAGATGTTAAAGATATTACACTTTTAGATGTAACGCCATTGTCACTTGGTTTAGAAACTCTTGGTGGAGTAATGACCAAGTTAATCGAAAGAAATACAACAATCCCTGTGGAGAAGAAACAGATATTCTCAACTGCAGCAGATAGTCAGCCAGCAGTAGAGATTCATATTCTTCAAGGAGAAAGAGAAATGGCAGCAGACAACAAAACATTAGGCACATTTGTACTTGATGGTATTCCAGCTGCCCCAAGAGGTGTTCCTCAGATTGAGGTTTCATTCTCAATTGATGCAAATGGTATCTTAAATGTTAAAGCTGTAGACAAAGCTACAATGAAAGAACAGAAGATAACCATAACTGCAACAACAGGACTTAAGGATGAAGAGATCGAAAAGATGGTTGAAGAAGCTGCAAAACATGCTGAAGAAGATAAGAAGAAGAAAGCTAGAGCCGAGAAAAAGAACGAAGCTGACACTCTTTGCTTCAGTGTAGACAAACTTCTTAAAGAGAATGCTGAAAAAGTAGAGGAATCTGACAAAAAGGAATTAACTGAAAAGTCAGAGGAACTTAAGAAGCTTATCGAGAAAGACGATTTTGATGAAAAAGAAGTTGAAAAGAAGACAGAAGAGCTTTCAACAAAGTTGCAAGAAATCGGAAAGAAAATGTACGAAAAAGCAGCAAAAGAAACTCCTAAGGAAGAGTCAAAAGACGAACCTAAAAAAGATGAGGAGAAAAAGGCTGAAGAAGGCGAAGTAGTAGAGTAAAATCTTGGCTTCACTATAAGAAGAGGAGACTGTTGGTCTCCTCTTTTTTTTATGGTAGGATTTATTACTAAACTATCCAAACTGCCTTGATATGCTTACAGATTCAAAAGCCGTAGAAAAAAGGAAATTAAATATTCCTACAATTCAAAAATATCTATTTTTTGCGATTCTATTCATTGCCCCATTGACAATAATGCCATTTCCTTGGGATTGGACAGAACGAAGTATGTCTTTGGTTATACTTGGACTTTCAACCATAATTATTAGTTTAGAAATAATTAAACTGATATGGGAAGGAAAGGTAACATTCCTAAAGAGCGCATTAGACGGGGGAATTCTAGCAATATTAGTATCTTTAATTCTCTCAACTCTTTTTTCTAAAGATTTTAACAGTAGTATTTGGGGAACAGATGGAAGATTGGGAGCGGGATTAATCGTCTTTGTAACTATACTCCTTGTATGTTTGTGCGCTAGAACATTTGTAAAGAACATTAAGGATGTAAAATTTGCTTTACTGGCTTTTGTAGTTGGTTTTACAATTACAAATCTTTTAAGTGTACTTTCTTTCTTGGGAGTAAATGTTTGGGGATTTGTACCTGTATTCAAAGATTTGAGTCAAACCGGGTTACCATTACTTAGATCTTCAAAAGCCCATCTGTTTGTCAATTTCATACTGATGATAATAAATACGGGATTCATAGCTGACTTCTTCATAAACAGAGAAGGCAAAAAAACCGCATTTACAATAGCGATTGTTGCTTCTGTAATATCTGCTATTAATATTTGGATCTTCTCGATCAATCAAGGTATTGGCTTAATAATTCTTTTCATTCTTCTCCTTGTTGCTATATGGTTCTTTGGAATTAAGAAATTGAAAATTGTAGCCTCCGCATCAAAGGATATCCTCATAATGGGAATTGCAATTGTATTGTTCATATTGATTCCAACAATCATCTTGCAAATTCCTGCACTTAGAGAAGTCATTATTCCAAAAAGCATTAATCTTGTAGCTCAAGTTTCATTAGGCTCAGATGTGTCATGGATCATAGCTGCTTCTGTATTTGTAGCATCATTTGGAAGAGGATTGCTTGGAATGGGAGTCGACACATACTCAATTGCATACAATCTTTACAAACCATTAAATCAGAATTTGCTTCAATACAATGGTGTTAACTTCTACTACGGAGCAAGCGAATTATTTACTCAATTCTCAAATGGTGGTTTGATATGGTTACTAGCTTGGGGATTCTTTGGATTTGTAATCTTCAGAATGATTAGGAGAGATATGGGGAAGATAAAGATATATAAGGAAGAGATTGCGAATAGTTGGTTGTTGGTAATATTTGATACCGTTATTTTGTTCATATTCCTTTCCTCCTTCTTCGCGGTATACAGTGTGTTAGTACTTTTAATCTTGTTTGCAGTGATTGCACTCAGATCTGTAATTCTAGAAATCCTGAGCAAGGGAACTGAGGAAAAGTTTGTAATTAAACTTTGGACAGCAAATCTTAAACCTGAAAATGAGACGGGGAAAGCAACATACAATTTAAGTATTGTGTTGACGGTAGTAGCTACATGTTTAGGATTAGGAGCATTGGGTATGTGGGTATCTAAGACCATTGCAAGTGCATATCTTCTCAAAGCTGAATCATATATTGTTGATCAAAATGCTAAGTACAAGGATATAACTCCAACAATTGAACAACGACAGACATTCATCAATTCAATGACATACTACTATGCTACAGCTTCAAAATTTGATGGAAAGAATCCGTTGATGAACAGAAAAACGGGTGCAATGTATTTAGAATTGGTAGGAATAGCAGCGGAGAAGTACTCAAAGAATGGTGGTGATCCCACAGCCAATGCTTCTTTAATTAGCGATGTTGGAAAATGGAAGAACTATGCTTTAGATTTTACTAGAAGAAGTATTGATGTAAATCCTTCCATATATTCAAACTGGGAAACTAGGGCTCAGGTATACATGGGACTTGTAGGTATGGGCTTCAAAGACTATGCTTCTGATTCTTTGTATTCTTTGAATAAAGCTGTTGAGCTAAATCCATTAAACTACGATTTGTATTACAGTGAGGCACAGGTATATCTCATAAACGGAGACAAAGATTCTGCACTTTCATCTTTGACTAAAGTATTGGGAATTAATGCTCAGCATATTCCATCTTTGATGTTGGCTGCAGATATTAATAACCAAAAGGGTAATACTACAGTGTATGAATCATATCTAAAAGCAGCAAAGAAGATTCTTGAAACTACATCTCAAACCAATACAGATGTATACAAGCAGATAACAGACAAACTTAATGAGATAGCTTCAAAGACTACTGAGACGGCAAAGTAGGGAGATAGTAGGGTTTTCCTCTAAACATACATAATGCATTCACTACGGTATCCATTCCGTAGTGAATCTTAATAACCGCAGTAATTTTCTCTAATGTATTTCCAGTGGTAATAACATCATCAACCAGGGTTATGCTACGATATTTAAATTGGGTTCTCCCATAAGGGCTCTTTACGTAGAACAAATTCTCTTTTGATTCATATCTTTCAATTTTGTTTTTACTTGCTTGATGGATATTTGAATTTTTACAATAAAGAAGATTATTTCTAACATCTAACTGAAATTCCTCTCCAATCTTTTTTGTAATATATTCCATCTGGTTAAATCCTCTTTCACTTTTTCTAAGATTTGATATTGGAACAGGGATAAGCAAAGAATCCTTCATAACGTTTGCAAATGAAGACTTCTGAATTGAAGCAATAAAAAGATTGGAGAGCACTTCAGAAATATCTTGTACATTCTTGTATTTGTATAACTTCAAAATACTGGAAGACATACAGTTATATTCCCAACCTACGAAAACATTGTCTAAAGAATATCTCCTTTTACATGGCCTATGTGAATTGCACAAAGGAGAAAGCCTTCTGCAGATATAGCATTCGGGGAGATTACGCTTAAGTAGCTTTTTGCAATCATCACAGATATAATTACCATGCCTTTTACAAATACAGCACATACGAGGAAAGAAAAAATCAAGCAAAGATATATCCATAGATATATACTAGAGTAAGAAGATTAAAAAGAGATGAATTGATAAAAAAGACAGTTTAAATTATGATATTAGTCGCATAACTTGCACAAGATCAAAATGAGGAAACTTGCTTTAAATAAGAATGGAATCTTTTTTGTAATGAGCATATTGCTTGTTACAAAGATATTAGGATTCATAAAACTTAGAACCATTGCTCAACTCTTCGGTGCTACGCATGAATTAGATATATTCTGGGCAGCATTTACCATTCCAGATATGCTCTTTACGATATTGGTTGCAGGCTCTATTAATGCAGCAATCATTCCAATATTCTCAGAAGTATTCTACAAAGAGGGTAAAGAGAGACTCGATAATTTCTTCAATCACCTTAGTCTCATAATCTCAGGGATCTGTGCTTTAATAGCTTTGATATTCTTCGCCTTCACTCCACAAATTACCAACCTCATAATCCATTCTACTGTGCTTCAGAGTGCTCTCAATTTCTCTCAAAACATTAATACTACTGACTACAATATGTTCGTATCTTTGACCAGAATAATGTTGCTTTCACCAATATTACTTGGCTTTAGTAGTATTGTAACCGCATACCTTCAAGTAAAGAAACAGTTCTTTACTACATCATTAGCACCACTTTTCTACAATCTCGCTTTGATAATTGGTCCAATCATATTTGTGGTATTTGGTAAAATGGGAGTAGAGGGTATCGCAATTTCAGCAGTACTAGGTTCATTGCTCCACCTCTTAGTTCAATTACCTGCATTCATCTCTGGATATGGAAATAGATATTCTCTTTCCATTGGAACCATAAAGGCTGCATTCAAGGATTCAAAGGTAATTAAAGCTGTGAAGCTAGCAATCCCAAGAACAATTGGAATCATTGGAGAACAGGTAAATACAGTTGTAAATACGTTAATCAGTTTCTCTTTAGCTGCAGGTGCTCTAAGTTCCTACAGATATGCATTAAGTCTCCATCAGTTTCCTATCAATATCATTGGAAGTGCCGTAGCACAGCTAGCATTACCAGATTTAGCCCAGCACAGTGATCCAGAGCATAGGGAAAAATTCAAAAAAATATTTAATTCCTCAGTTCAATTTGCCTTGTATCTTGTATTACCTATTATTGCAATATTTGTAGTATTAAGACTTCCAATTGTACGTCTAGTATACGGTTCTGGTGCTTTTGACTGGAGAGCAACCATTCTTACTTCATGGTGTTTAATCCTTCTCTCATTCTCCATTCTTGGTCAAACAATCGACCAGATCATCCTTAGAGCTTTCTATGCACTTAAGGAAACATGGATGCCTTTAATCGGAATTGCCATAAGTATTGTAGTAAATATCGTAATCGCATATCTACTTACAAACTTCTTTAGCCATTACTACGACTGGAGACCAATCTTAGAACAGATGCTAACCCAAATATCCAATGCTGACGGAGTTGGTTTCTGGCATGTGCTTAAAACTTTCTTACAAGACTTCTGGAGATGGTCTACCTCAAGAGGAGATTCTGATATGGCAGTTGGTGGACTCTCCCTCGGTTTAGGTATTTCATATGTCTTCGAAGTGGTAATTCTCTACATTCTCCTTAACGCAAAAACAAAGATGATAACCTTTGCAAATACTGTAAAACCATTCTTAATCAAACTTCTAAATACCGTTTTAATGGGTATCGGAATGTACTTGCTTTTCAAACTCTTCGATTTCAAACTAGATACCAGTAAAACTATGTATGTCATTCTTCTAACTGTTGCAACTTCTGCATATGGAGTAATATCATATTGGGTAGGTTCTAGAGTATTCAAAATAGAAGAGGTATATCTCTTCGAAAAGAAATTGAAGAATATTTGGAATAAAATATTTGGAAGTAAAAAGAATGAAGAAAGTATTTAGCGTATTTTTAGTTCTCTTTCTTACAATCATTGGGATCTTGGCATATCCTGTAATCTCCTATCTTGTGTGGCAAAAACAGCTCAAATCACAAATGCCCAATATGAGTTGTATATCTAACACCTCTGAACTCTTAACCCTGGATGAAAAATTTAAAGAGTTTGTAATGTCAGAAGACAATATTAGTTTCATAGAGCTCTCTTCGAAAGAGGTACTTTCACTTCTACAAAGTACCGACATAATCAGTGGAGGTGATGTAAAAGATATTTGCATAGAACCTTCTAAGGGAATGTGGAATATATATACGAAGATTTCATTACAGGGAATTAATTTGCCATGGATAAGGTTGGAAGTCGCCAAGGATACTATGGAAACCGCTCAGCTTTACATTCCAAATATTTACATAGGGAATGTATTAATTCCTGAGAACATGTCTCAAAATATTAAGACACAATTAAACAAGGGTATTAGTGATGCATTGGTGCTTGTTAATGAAAATAGTTTTCTTGGTAGAAAAATTAAAAATATTGAATTACTTAGTGATAAAATCGTTGTAAAAGGTACACTTTAGTCTTGACTTCTCAACTAGCTATGATAGAATTTTAGCAATCGTTAAATTAATCTGCTAACCATTATGTCCTCAAATCAAACAATACAGCCCCTCGGAAAAAGAGTATTAGTACAGCCTGACGAACTAGAACAGGTAACCAAAGGTGGATTAGTCTTACCACCAAGTGCAAGTGATGACAAAAGACCTGCTACAGGAACAATTCTTACATTAGGAATTGGTAAAGATGATGGAGATGGCATCAAATTTGATGTGAAGGTAGGAGATAGAATATATTTCAAAAAATATTCCCCCGAAGAAATTGAAGTTGAAGGTAAGAAATATTTCTTACTAGATACCGATGATATTCTCGCAATTTTAAAATAACTTAAGTTTTAACTCGTACTCATATGTCAAAATCAATCATATACAACGAAGAAGCAAGAAAAGCTCTCAAGGCAGGTGTAGATACCATAGCCAATGTTGTTAAAGTAACCCTTGGTCCTAAAGGAAGAAATGTTGCCATTGCCAAAAGCTTTGGATCACAAATAATTACCAAGGATGGTGTAACAGTTGCAAAGGAAATAGAAGACAAGGATCCATTTAAAAATGTTGGTGTTGAAATGGTGAAAGAAGCATCTAACAAAGTAAATGAATTAGCTGGAGATGGTACAACTACAGTAGCAGTCCTTGCTCAAGCTATAGCTAATGCAGGATTTAGAAATGTATCTGCAGGAGCTAATCCAATTGCTTTAAAAAGAGGATTAGACAAAGGTGTAGAAATGATAGTTACCGAATTAAAAAAATCTGCAAAAAGGATATCAAAGAAGGAAGAAATTTCTCAAGTTGCAACAATCTCTGCAAACAGTGACAGAGAACTTGGAAATATGATTGGTGGTGTGTTTGAAAAGGTTGGTAAAGATGGAGTCATAACGGTTGAAGAAGCAAAAGGTTTTGTAGATGAGGTTGAATATACGGAAGGAATGGAATTTGATAACGGATATGTAAGTGCATATTTTGTTACAGACAGAGAGACATTGGAAGCAAATATGGAAAATCCATATATCTTTGTTACAGACAAGAAACTTTCCAACTTACAAGATATACAAGCAATTGCAGAGAAGGTTTTAAGTGCAGCTGATAGACCATTGGTAATCATTGCAGATGATATTGAAAATCAGGCATTAGCTACATTAGTTGTAAACAAATTGAGAGGAACTCTTGATGTTGTAGCTGTAAAAGCACCAGGTTTTGGTGACAGAAAAAAAGAGATGTTAAAAGATATTGCAGTATTAACAGGTGCAAAGTTTGTATCTGAAGAACTTGGTAATACCTTAGATTCTGTTGAACTCGCAGATTTGGGTTCTGCAAAGAAGGTTTTGGTTACTAAAGAAAATACAATCATAGTTGAAGGGAAGGGGCTGAAAGTTGAGGTAAAGAATAGGATTAAAGAAATCAAAGCACAAATTGAAAAGACATCTTCAGACTATGATAGAGAGAAATTGCAGGAAAGGTTAGCAAAGCTTGATGGTGGTGTTGCAGTAATTCAAGTTGGTGCTGCTTCTGAGACTGAAGCTAAGGAAAAGAAAGATAGGGTTACAGACGCTATAAATGCTACACGTGCTGCACTTGAAGAGGGTGTTGTTGCAGGTGGTGGTTTAGCTTTGCATAATGCAAAGATTGCATTGGAAAGTGTTCAACTTGAGGATGTTGATGAACAGATGGGTATTGAGATTCTTAGATCAATCTTAAGCGAGCCTCTAAAACAGATAGCTGAGAATGCGGGTGAGGATGGTGCAGTTGTAGCTTTTAAATGTACAGGCAATATTGGTTACAATGCTAAGACAGGTGAATATGTAGATATGATTAAATCTGGAATTATTGATCCTGTTAAGGTTACTAGATTAGCATTAACTAATGCAGCTTCCGTTGGGACTATGTTGATTACTACTGAAGCGGTAGTTGCTGATATTCCTGATGAGAAGGGTCATGCTCCTATGTCTCCTGATATGGGCATGGGTGGGATGATGTAATCCCTGTGTTATTGGACTTAAGAAGGGGAGGCGAAAGCCTCCTCTTTTTTGTTTTGCTATTGCAGAATATATATGGTTGAGATATATTTTATGGTACGTTATAAACTTACGCCCATGTTTATGTCAAAGAGTACCAGACTAGTATCGTTGTTTATAGTTTTCTTCCTATTATCCTCTTTTTCAACTCCAATATATGCTGCTGATGGAACTACTCAACCAACAGTTACATCGATGACTGGGCCTACCTCAGGAGTTGTTGGAACTGCATATTCTTTTACAACAAATGCTGTCTCTGACACGGGACATGAAATCACCACACTATTTCTAAGACGAACAACTGATGTCAGTACTACTGCGGGAAATACGGGTATTAGTAACGTAAACTCAGGAGGCTTTAATTGTACTGCTTACTCATGTGGATTGACATCGACTTTTACTCCTACGGTTGCTGGTACTTACTATATATACACGACTGTGAATTTTGCAGGTACAAGCTGTAATACGCATCCATCTCTTGCGGAATCAAATTGCTTTGAATCAAGAGGACACTATATAACCTTTGTAGTAACAGATGGAACGACAACAGATGATTCATTGCCATCCACTGGACTATTATCCAATCAAACAAAGAATATTTACATAGGCCTAGGTTTCATATTCCTAGGTATATTATCAACCCAAGTATTTAGAATAACTGATATTGTACATACACTACATGAAAGGAATACAAGTAAGAAATCAGAGAAACGAAAATCCAAATTTGAACAAAAATTCTAATACCCTAGACTATAATTTTTGTTTCTATTGTAGTATTAATATGCATAATATATATTTAATGGTGTATTCTAACTTACTGCTTAAATGGTATGTACGCGAGATTTAAAGTAGCCTTATTATTAATAACTTTCTTTGTAATATTCCTTGTTAAACCAACTTCAATACATGCTGCAGAGTTAGATCATCCTCCAGTTGTGACATCATTAACAGGACCAACTACTGGATATTATGGTCAGACATATAACTTCACTACTACAGCTACAGCTGCAGATGGTTATACTATTACCACATTATTTTTACAAAATGATGGAGCAACCTTTTCGAGTAAATCAGCAGGTACCAGCGGATGTTCAGGAACAGATTGTTCATTCACAGGTAGTTTTACACCACCTACAACAGGTACATTCATAATTCATGCAGCTGCAAATTATACCAATGGAGTAAATTCGGATACATGTAACTCATATTCGGGAGATGCATATATGGATTGTCAAAATTCTGGGGATAAATATATTACATTTGTAGTAACAAATGAACCTGCTACTCCAACTATAGCTTCGATTACTGGACCAACAAGTGGAATTATTGGTAATACCTATACATATGATCTTTCGGTTACAGCAACAGTTTCGCATCCAATTACTGGCATAGGTATTTATGCAACAACAGATATCTCTGATCCTGAATCCGGTATTGAAACACAGCTTGTATGGGTTTCAGCTGGGGCTTCTGGTTGTACTTCATCATCATGTTCCGCATCTGGTAGCTTTATACCTCAAGCTAAAGGTACGTATATAATCTTTGCCCAAGTTAATTATGGTGCAGCTTCTGGATGTAAAGGATTCCCAGGTTGGGGATTTAACTGTATAGATGGGGATACAAAATATATTACATTAACTGTTGGTGATACAGAAAGTATAGCGGAAGATTTACCAGATACAGGAATACTCTCTAATCAAACAAGAAACATAATCATTGGATTAGGATTCATATCATTAGGAATATTAGCAACGCAAACGACTAGAATAATAGATATACTTGGGTTATCCAATGAAAAGAAAACCTCAAGAAGAAGATCAAAACTAGAAAGTAAGTTCAATTAAATAGACGCTATATTCTTCAGCACTCTAATTACACTTGGGAAAACCTCTTTACCCATCTCTTCCTCTGTTATCTTCCCCTCCGCATTTATATATTCCTTACTTTTTCTCAAATCTGCATCTTTTGAACGGTACAAAACAAACCCATTTCGATCTTTAACAGGTTCTCGATACTTATTTTCTTCTCCTTCAGTAATCTGTTGCTTTAATAGATCTTTCATATATTTGGCAAGTGATTCGTTAGAGTCTGAATAGCGGCTCCCAATGATTGGAATTAGAATCTGTAAGCATCTGAATGTCGACATTATCATAGATCGCTCTGCGTAGAAATTTTGATCTCGCATAGGGACATCAAGCGCCCCAAGCTCTTCTAATTTTTTATGCATCAGTCCAACATTTCTGTCATCTGTTTCTGAGTAGGAGATTGTTGTTAAATCTCGAGAAGCCGGATCTTCTTGAATACTTAAAAGATTGGTTGATAGATGAGAATATACCTTTTCCTTCTCCCCTGGTGTAAAATCCATGATTTTCTGTACAAAAGTAGTGTAATCAATAGCATCTTTGCTAGGATCATAGAAACCTTGAAGAAGTCTGCTTTCAGACTGAATATTTGAGGCTTCGATAGTAGTGCTTGCGTCCTTTAAATCTATAATCATATTTGATTATATCACCTAATACCTAACTTCTTGCGCTAATACTTTTCCCAGTATAACCATACCCTTAAATGTCCTAATATTCTCAATCCTTAAACTATTATTATCCCTAATCAAAACCGTATCATTAATATTTATCTCACTATTTGGAGAAACATATGCAACCCCTTTGGATCCATCCATAATGCCCATATCCAATGCAAAAGCCTCAGGATCAATGCTCAAAACCCAATCAGGAGCATTGTAATATAAATAGGTATTAGATTTGTTAAAAGCAAAATTACTAGGAATATTTACGAATAGGGGAACACGACTAAAATTCATCTTAATACTTCCATCCGTAATATCGTTTAGTAGATCCGATGGAGTAGTATTCAAAGCCTTTGCCAAAGACTCTAACTGATTCAATGGAGAACTAACCCCACGCTCATATCTAGAAATCATCTCCCAAGTCTTACCAATTTTGTCTGCTAATTGTTGTTGAGTAAGATTCTGTCTCTCACGATATATCTTAATATTCTCACCAATATAATTGTTGTTCATATATATAGAATTGTATTCATAACCAGAAGATTAAAGAATAGAAAGAAAAGTCTTTTAAAAGAACTTAAAGGTCGTATTGTAAGAAAAATGAAAGAAATATATTTAATAATTAAATATGGAAGAAATACGAAAAATAACAAATCTGTATGGAAAAATACTAAAAAAGAAATATATGTCTCAGAATGAGATCAAATTACTAAAAAAACTTACGAAGCGGATATACCACATGAACCCAGTTATCCTTTAACCATTTATCTGCCAATCTTTGTTCTTCAAGTAGACCTCGTTTTGCCAATTCTTTGTCTATGATATTCCCCTGGTGAGGTTTGTCAAAACGTTTTTCTAATGGAGAACTAAAACCATGTGCATAGTGACACAACTCATGAGCTATTGTCCCTTTGACTACATATTCTGGGACTAGCTCATTTTGAAAATATTTAGTCATAGTTATGACTGTAACCCGTTTGTCATCTTGCACATCGTAATCATCTTGGTTCTTTCTTAACAAACTCTTTATCTTTGTATACTCATTTGCGAGCTTAATACTCCCTAATTGTCGTTTAGAGTATTTCCCAAACTTAATGAGAACAAGGTTTTTTCTTGGAATATCCGAGAAATATTCTTCCCACAAATCATACATTAAATTTTCTAAATATTTTCTATCTCTCATGCTATTATATTAAAATGATTTTACAAAAATACAAGAAAAAGTTCATCACCTTACTCAATGTTCTTAAGTTCATATATGGACGATATACCGTAACCGCAGTAACCAGGGATATCCTTTTTGTGATTGGAACTGCATCTGAAGTATACAGTATTACCATAGTTGGTAAATTCATCGATGAGGTGGCAAAGATACTTCTTGATTGGAATCAGTTTGATATTACACAATTTTTTCAAACCCAAGCATTCATTCATTTGGTTACTATCCTCATACTGTGGTCCATATTGCAAGCATGTAATCAGGCAAAACAACACCTTTACAATGTGATATATGAAAGAGTGTGGGAAGACGCAAGATATATGATGGTAGCAAAAGTGTCAAAGTCTAATCTTCAAGATGTTGAACAAGAGAAATTCCAAGATTTACTTACATACTCCCCAGCATATTCCATAGACAGAATAATACAGACATACAATAGCTTCGCTGGAATAATGAGTAGTATGTTCAGGTTGGTAAGTGCAGGATTAATAATATTTGAAACAATGAGCTGGTCTGTATTAATACTCATTCTCTTCGTCTTACCAGAAATAGTAATTGTACACATTCGAAGAAAAAAGATTAGGGTATACCAGGATGAAGAAGTTGGAAAATTGAAATTCCTAAACTATCTTTTAAATGTGACCTTAACGATTGCAAACTTCTCTGAGTTAAGAGTGAACGACACCTTTGCATACACTAAAAGAAGATACCAGGAAGAATATGATCAGTTCTTAGAAGGATATTTAAAAACTGACTCTAAGCTTTACCGAGATAGGACAAGTTTCTCAATAATTGGGCAGGCTCTTAAATTCATATATGTAATATACGTTCTTTCCTTCTCCATAGTTAAAAAGTTAAGTTTAGGTACATTCAAAGCATTATATGACTATGTAGATATGACATATTCTAGTGCTTACAATGTATTTGACTCAATTACCTATATCTCTTCATTGCTAGGGTATGATGAAAAATTCTTTGATCTCATGGAGTATGAAGGTTTCGGAGATCATGCCCATGGTGAAAAGAAATTAAGAAAGGGTACTCCAACCATTGAATTAAAAAATCTTAGTTTCTCATATCCAGATGATCCTTCTACAATGGTACTTAAGCATATCGATATTGATATTAAACCAGGAGAGAAGGTGGCGTTTTTTGGAAGTGATGGCTCAGGGAAAAGTAGTATGGTTAAAATCTTGGCAGGATTGTATCAGATACAATCAGGTGACTATCTTGTAGATGGGCATTCAGTCAAAGAACTAGATAGGGGGGAATTAAAAAAGAAGATAGCAGTAACATTCCAAGATTTCATAAACTACAACTTTAGCTTGAAAGAGAATATTGTAATATCTGGTGAAAGAAAGAATGTAGACAAGCATCTGTATGAGACAGTTTCGAAGGTGAGTTTGGTTTCTGACTTCATGAAAAAGGAAAAAATTAAAGATGAGCATATCTTGGGAAAAACTTTCCCTGGCGGAAAAGATCTCTCTCCTGGATATTGGCAAAGGCTGGCTATTGCAAGAATGCTATACAGGAACAAAAAAATATTCGTCATGGACGAGTCATTTACATTCATAGATTCTGAATCAAAAGAAACAATTTTGCATAATATAATTGATTTTGTAGGTTCAGATAGAACATTGATATACATAACTAGAAGTGTGGAAGATTTAGATATGTTTGATAGAATATTCTTCTTCGAAAATGGAAAGGTCATAGAATCTGGAAGCTTCAAAGAATTAATGAAGAAAAAGAAAAAGTTCTACAAAATAGCTAAAGAAAGTTAACCTGTATACATTGCCCACATACAGAGTGTAAAATAGACGCTATGGAACTCTTAAACGGCAAATTACTCTCACAAAATATTTTAGATGATATCTCGCAAGACGTTGCAGATATTAAACAAAAAGGTGGTAAAACACCTAGATTGGATATGATTCTAGTTGGGGATGACTTTGGAAGTATTAAATATGTCCAAATGAAAGAGAATGCAGCTAGAGATATAGGGGTAGAGAGTGTAATTCACAGGATGGACAATAGTGTAAATACTTTAGATGTCATAAACATCATAGACTCCTTAGACAAAGATATGAACGTAGATGGATACATGGTTCAGTTACCATTGCCAGATCACATAAATACCAATCTTGTACTTGAGGCAATTGATCCAAGAAAAGATGTCGATGGGCTTTCCCCTGTAAATCTGGGGAAACTTTTTCAGAAGGATCAATCAGGTATTGCTCCCGCAACATCATTAGGGATAATGAAGCTTTTAGGAGAATATAACATTAAAATATTTGGAAAACATATTGTAATCTTAGGAGCTAGTGCAATAGTTGGTATTCCATTAGAAGCAATGTTACTTGAAAAAAATGCTACTGTAACCCTTTGCAATATCCATACCGTAGATATCGAAGAAATAGCTCAACAGGCAGATATATTAATATGTGCCACAGGGAAACCATTGCTAGTTAAAAAGAATTTTCTTAAACCTGAAGTTGTTGTTGTGGATGTTGGTTCTAGTCGTCATCCTGAAACAGGAAAAATAGTAGGGGATGTAGATTGGAAATCTATTCAAGGTATCCCTTCATATATCACTCCTGTCCCTGGTGGTGTTGGCCCTATGACTATTGCCTCCTTAATGCTTAATTTAATGACCTGCTACAAAAAAAATGATAAAAGATTTAGAAATATATAACAGCATTCAGTCCGAAGCTCTCAGACAGAAAGAAGGATTAGAATTAATAGCTTCTGAAAACTATGTTAGTGAAGATGTGCTTGAAGCCTTAGGCTCGATATTAACCAATAAATATTCTGAAGGAATGGTTAACAAAAGATACTATGGTGGAAACCAGTTCATTGATGAAATCGAAACAACTGCTGTAAACAGAGCAAAGCAAATATTTGGAGTAGATCATGTAAATGTTCAACCATACTCAGGAAGTCCGGCTAATCTTGCGGTATATTTCGCACTCTTAAATCCAGGAGATAAGGTAATGGGGCTTAACTTGTATTTTGGAGGACATTTAACACATGGTTGGAAAGTAAATATAACAGGAAAATACTTTAACTCCGTACAATACGAAACCGGAAGAGATGGGCTTTTAGATTACGACGCCCTTGAAAAACAGGTCAAAGAAGAGATGCCTAAGCTTCTTTTCTGTGGAGCTACGGCATATCCAAGACTGTATGATTACAGACGATTGGCAGAAATAGCACACAGTGTTGGTGCATACTTTGTTGCAGATATTGCCCATGAATGTGGGCTAATTGCAGCCAAAGTTATACCTTCACCAGTAGGTTTTGCTGATGTCATAACCACAACTACGCATAAAACATTGAGGGGACCAAGAGGAGGAATGATCATGTGTAACGGGAATCCATCTGAGCCCCTCAAACCTCTTGCAGAGGGAGCTGATCCTAGGATGAATCTTCCTACTCTAATTGACCGAGCAGTATTTCCAGGGCTTCAAGGAGGCCCACACAACAATACTACGGCGGCCATAGCAGTTGCACTTGGAGAAGCAATGAAACCAGAATTTGTGGATTATGCTAAACAGATATTAAAAAACGCAAAAAAGCTTTCGGAATGCTTAATGGAATATGATTTTAATCTAGTATCTGGAGGAACAGATAACCATTTAATGCTTGTGGATTTGAATAATAAAAATATAACGGGAAAACAGGCTGAAGAAATACTAGGAAAAGTTGGAATTACTGTAAACAAAAATACAATACCATTTGATGAAAGAAAACCATGGGATCCATCAGGTATTAGAATAGGGACACCGGCATTAACTACCAGAGGAATGAAGGAACCAGAGATGGAAATAGTAGCAAAATACATAGATAGTGCATTAAGAAATCCAAGTGATGATAATTTAGAAAAAATAAAATCTGAGGTAAAAGAATTTACAAAAAATTTTCCAATACCAGGAATAGATAAAATTTAAACACACTAGACATGATACTCTCGGATAAGACCATAAAGGAGAAATTAAAAACAGGTGAACTAACAATTGAACCATTTGATGAAAAATACCTACAACCAGCATCATATGATTTACATTTAGATAGTCATTTTCTAGTGTTCAACAAGAAGAAGGATTTCATCATAGATGTTAAACAACCAATCGAAGATCTAATGCAAAGTGTAGAAGTGGGTGAAGAAGAAGGATATATTCTTCAACCTGGCGAATTTGTTTTAGCTAATGTAAAAGAGGTTACAGGAGTAGATGGTAAGCATATTGCAAGATTAGAAGGAAAGAGCTCATTAGGAAGACTAGGATTAGCCATTCATGTTACTGCTGGATTCTTAGATCCGGGAAATAGTCTTAGACTTACATTGCATATGATTAATCTCTCTCCATTACCAATAAAAATATATCCCGGTATGAAAATAGCGCAGATAATATTTGAGCTATTAGATCAGGAATGTGAGAGGAAATATGGTGCAGATGGATTAGGAAACAAATATGTAGGAACAATGACTGTGAAGGGAAGTGAATATTGGAAAAACTTTAAAAATGGATTAATGTAGTATAATAAGTGATGAACAACACAATCCGAGATCAATTCCCAATTCTTAAAACTAAAATCAATGGTAATCCAATTGTATATTTGGATAACGCTGCTACTACCCAGAAACCTCAATTTGTCTTAGATGCAATAAATGATTACTACACTAAGTATAATGCAAATATTCATAGAAGTTCTCATGTATTAGCTAAAGAAGCTACAGAGCGTTGGAAGAATGCACACCAAATAGTGGCAGATTTTCTAAATGCGGATAGCTACAAAGAAATTGTATTTACAAGAAATACTACAGAAGGATTAAATCTTTTAGTTAATACATATGGGAAAGCAAATCTTAAAAACGGAGATATAGTCATAATTTCAGAGATGGAACATCACAGTAATATTGTTCCATGGATGATATTACAAAAAGAGATTGGTTTTGAAATTAAATATATCCCAGTAAATGAAAATTTTGATTTAGATTTGAATTGGTTAGAGGAGGAGATTAAAAAAGAAGGAGAGAGAATTAAGATTGTTTCTGTTGTACATATTTCTAATGTCCTTGGGACATTAAATCCAGTTAAAGAAATTGCTGAATTGGCACATAGAGTAGGGGCCTTTATGATTGTTGATGCCGCTCAAAGTGTCCAGCATATTAAAGTTGATGTGAAGGATATTGATTGTGACGCATTAGTGTTTTCAAGCCACAAGATATATGGCCCAACAGGCAATGGTGTTGTGTATTGCAAGGAAAAGATTTTGGAAAAACTTCCCCCATATATGGGGGGTGGTGAGATGATATTGAGTGTTTCTAATGATGGTTTTGAAATGAACGATTTGCCTTGGAGATTTGAGGCTGGGACTCCTGATATTGAAAGTGGAATAGTCCTTGGAGAAACTATTAAGTGGTTTGCAAAAACTGTGGACGAAATGGGTGGGTTTGAAAAACTCATTGAACATGAAAGAAGTCTAATGAAAGAATTGTTTGATTCTTTTGATGGTATTGATTGGTTTAAACCATTTGGAAAGACAGATTACAATGATCGATATGGTGTTTTAACATTCAATATTGATGGATTTAGCTTCAAAGGTTGTAAGGACAAAGAGAAGGATAACAAAGAGGGAGATGGAATAGTTGGATATATTAGTAAAAAAGGGATGTGTGTTAGAGAAGGTTTTCACTGTGCTGAACCATTACATGATGCTTTCAATGTTGGTCCTACAATGAGAGCAAGCTTTGGAATATATAATAATATTGAAGATGTAAAAGCTTTCGCTAAATCTCTTAAAGAAGCTGTACTTTCAACCTATTAAATACTAAAAGTTGTTCCTGTTTGTGTTGGTGTAGTTGTATCTGTAACTGGAGCTTGATTGAAATCAGGTACTGGAGATTCAACTGGTGCAACAACTGGAGCAGGTGTTTCCATCATTGGTGTTGCCATTGGTGGTACTTCTGCAACTTGGTTATTTACAAATTGTTGTAGATCAGGCATAGCTGGAGCTACTTCTGGCGCAGATGCATTGAATGATGGGAATGCAGGTGATTCTACAGGAGCACTAAATTGTGTCTCCATGATTGGAGTAACAGGTGTTTGGTCAACTTCAGGCATAGGTGTTGGCGTAAATATTGGAGCTGTTGATTCCATAGGCATATCAAAAGATGGAGCAGGAGTTTCAGCAGGTGCTACAATTGGAGCCTCTTCCATAACATGGTCGGTGACAGGACCCATTGGAGATGCAGATGCTTCTCCTTGTAATATCGCTTGTAAATCAGAGGACTGTGTTTGCTCAGTGACAGGAGGTACAGAAGGAGTGAATTCAGGTTGTGTCATTGGCATTGCTTCAACAGGAGCTGGTGTCGATTCCATTGTTTCTTGGATAGTTGGTTTGGCTTCTGCAGGTGCATACAAATTACTAGAAATATTATCCATATTTACTGATTGTACAGGAGTTTCAACCTCAGGTGCAAATACTGTAGGGGGAGTATTCTCAACTACTGGTGTCGTAGAAACAGCTTCTGTTTCTTCTCCTTTTTCTTTTCTTTTACTTAGTAAGATACCAACAATACTAATTAAGAGTATTACTGCACCACCAATTAATATGTATGGCAAGTATGTCATCAATTGCTCTTGAAGCGTAGAAGTATCTGCTGCAAATACCTGTGAAGGATATATTACAAACGCAATTAAGGCTATTCCGGTTAAAAAGGATTTTTTCATCAATTGGACAGTTTAATTTTATACATATTAAGGCTATCATTCTAACCAATCTATTTCAAGGCTTTTTAAATATATTAAGAAGAGAAATATTTGACTTGCTAGGGTTAGGAATATACACTCTAATGTAATATATTACTGCTCAATATGGACTATATTAATTCGGGTGTACAACAAAATAGCAACGTGACAGATGATTCCATAACGGAGGTTTTAGCATTAAAAAATACTCTTGTTAACTCAAATACTCCATTAGAATTAAAAAATGAGGCATTAACTAGTATTGAGAGATTGGAGAGAATTGCTAGAAAAGGTGTATACAGTGCCGAATTTGAAAATGTTAGTAAATATATACAGTGGATTACTCGTATTCCTTGGAATATTGTTTCTCCTGATAATTTTGACTTAAAGCATGCTAAAGAATTAATGGATTCTACCCATTATGGAATGGATCCAGTTAAAAATGTAATCTTGGATTACATGGCATCAATGCAGTTGGAATCTATGCAAGGTCGCAGTATGGTAGCTCCTGTTAATCCTCAAATTCAACCATTAGGGAGTACCGATGGAAGGCCATCAACCGATGTTAAAAAGGGTGTAACTAAATCTATTAAGGCGCCTGTATTTCTTTTCGTTGGATTACAGGGTGTTGGAAAAACTTCTATCGCAGAATCCATTGCAGAGGCTATGGGAAGGAAGTTTGTAAGAATATCATTGGGTGCAATAGGGGATGTTAGAACTTTAAGAGGAACTCCAAGATATGCTATTGATCCAGAACCAGGGCAGATTATTAAGGCTTTAGTTCGTAGTGGAACAATGAATCCAGTTATATTGTTAGACGAGATTGAGAAAGCCAGTGGAAATAATGGATTATTGAATGATGTAATGGCAGCACTTTTAGAGATACTTGATCCAGAGCAGAATAATTCATTCTTAGATCACTATATTGATCACCCTGTGGATTTATCTAAAGCATTTTTCATATGTACAGCAAATAATCTGGGAGGATTATCTGCGGCATTGCTTGATCGTGTTGAGGTTATTAGATTTACCAGTTACTCAGATGAAGAGAAGTCAGTCATTGCAAAGCGATACATATTACCAAGAGTTTTGAATAGTTTGAATCTTTCTGAAGAATTTATAAAGATTGATGAAAATGCATGGCCAATGATTATACGTCCTGTTGGTTTTGATGCGGGTATTCGACAGTTAGAAAGAAATATTGCTGGGATAGTTAGAGCTGCAGCAAGAAAGATAGTTGAAGGAACACCAATTCCAATTATCATAACCGTTGAAAATCTAAATCAATATCTCCCTCCAGATCAAGGTCCACTAAGTTAGGATATATCTAGTATCCTTTAAAAGGATTTACTAATCTCAATGCACTCATTGCTGTCGAAACTTGTGGATTGCTTATACCTTTTATTGCATTTACTTTGTATTCTGATTTCTTCTCTGCTTTTAATAATTGATCTAGGTCTGAGGTAACTTTTTGTTGTGGTAATGAAGATGTTGAAACAGCTTTTGTAACCAGGTAGTTTGATTCTGGTAGCATATTCAAATTGTTCTGACTGTTATTGTTTTGGTCCATTGTTAATATAGCTAGAAACTGGTCCCTGTGGAGTTATGTGTGTCCTGCCTTTTTGTATGTCTTCTCTCGATTGTACCACTTGACCAGAAATTGTATTTTGCTTCAGTTCATCTAGAAATGTCTGTTGGCTTTTCTGCTTTTGTGGATTTAAATCTAGTTCTTGTTGTCTTAATCTTTCTTCTAATTCTTGTTGATACTGTCTTCTTTCATCCTCGATCTGTATTCTTTCTTCTTTCCTTTTTCCAATTGCTTGTTGTATAACCTGTTGTTGTCTGTTCATCGCAGAAACATTATTCATGGTTTGTTGATCTGCAGGTTGCTCAAAGATCTGTGCCATTTCTTCCATTGTTCTAGTATCTGTCATTCCTGCCATAGCTTTCTTCTTTTCTAAATCTCTAGGGTCTGAGGTTATGAGTTCATGTTCTGCCTGGCTTGAGATTACCTGAATACCTACATGATTTGCACCGGCAAAGAAGAGGCCTTGTCCACGATCGCAACTGAGTAGGAAGTTTCTCTCTCCATCTGAGAGATTAAAGACTGTTTGTAATTTTTCAACGGACGAAGGACTTTGCTTCATTAGTATTTGCATTGAGGAGTTGGAGATTATGGCTTTTCCCATATCATTGGTAAGGAAGTCTGCAACATCCTGAGTAATGGTTGAAAGTCCGAGGTAATATTTTCTCGCTCGTTTAGCAATTGAGTACATGAAGTTTGCGGAGTCCTGGCTTTGCATCATATACCAAGCTTCATCAACGATGAGTAATCGTTTTCGTTTGTCTTTTCTAATCTTGGTCCAGATGAAATCGAGCATTAAGTACATTGCTAAAGGTTTAAGCTCTTCCTGTAAGTCTCTAATACTGAATACTGTGAATGGATTTTGTATTTCAAAATTACTTTCTTCATTGAAAATACCTGCGGCGCTACCCATGATATATTTTTCCATTCTTCTAGCTAAATCATGTGCTTCATTTTCTGCCATACCTTTTAGTACTTTGTACAAATCTTCGAGTAGAGGAGGTTTCTTAGTTTGAGTAGTAGGGTCAAAGGTAATACCTTTTTCTCGATATGTAAGTATTAATGCCTTGTCTAAGATGGATTCTTCAACATTAGTTAGTCCTCCAAATATGATCTTAAAGAATCCGTGTAGGGTTAAAAGCTTCATTCTTAATTCGTCATCTCCTTCTTCGGTTACGCCGGAAAGTTCAAATGGATTCATTTTGTTTCCCTTGTCTTGCGAGAAGGAAATGTAAGATCCATTTACAGCTTTTGAAAGTTCTTCATATTCTCTTTCTGGATCTATGATTATGACCTCTGTTCCAAGCATTAAACTTCTGACAGCTTCAAGTTTTACAAAGTAGCTTTTTCCTGCACCTGATTTGGCAAATACAACAGTATTGGCATTCTCTAATTGGAATCTATCAAATATGACTAAACTCTTGTTATGCATATTTATCCCGTACATGATTCCCTTGTCCATTGTTAGCTCTGAGGTAACAAATGGGAAGGTGGTTGCAAGAGAAGTGGTATCCATATTTCGAGTGAAATACAGTTTGTCTAATCCTAATGGTTGTGTGCTTATGAACCCAGGCTCTTGTTGTAATGTAGCTGGTTTTGCAGTTACATTCATAGCTGCGAATGTAGAGATGATGTTCTTAGAATATCTTTCTAGTAGGGCTTTGTTAGGAGCATATATGGTTAAATACATTCCAAAATGGAAGTATTTCTCAGAACCTTCTGCTATTGAATCTTGAAGTTGCTGTGCATCCGAAAGTGCTACTTTAAGTGTAGGATCAACTACTTTTCTATCTTCCATCTGAGAGTAGAGTGTAGCTTCCATTTCTCCGATTTTTCGCTTTAACTTTTCCAAAATATCCTTTGATTCAACGGGATAGTAGAAAGTGCTAATTCTAAGAGAATGTTCAAAGTTTACAATTGGAGAAAGCCAGTTAGGTCCAACAATACGTGGGTAACCTGTGACTTTGAAAGTTCGGAAGAAATAGTCTCCCATTTGGAGGTTGTTGAAATCTATCTCCATGTCTATTGGAGCGACAATATCTTTGATGGACATATCTTTGTCCAACATGGTTATCTCATCTTCTTCTACAGGGGTGTCCAACTCAGGTTCTTCTTTGACTGGTTTGCCGGTAACTTTGGCAGAAACCTGATCAAGCAGTTTGAAAAGCATATTCTTTTTTTTCTTAGGTTTAATATCCTCGTCTGTATCTACAGGATCATTAAATCTATCCTTTTTCCCAAGTTCGTCTTTCTTTGCGATTTCCTTTTGCAAATCTTGTTTGAAGTTTGCATATTTTTCTCCAACTGATTGAAGCTTCTCTTGTTGAGCTTGAAGCTCTTGAGTAGTTTTATTCTCGAATGTTCGATTGTAGTTGTTTATTTCCTCAGACATTTTCTTCTTCTTCTGGATTATATATTGTGTAAAATTCGGAGAGTAACTCAGTGTTATTCAATTGATGTCCTACTAATCCCATACGAGAGAGTTGTTTAAGAATTTGATCTCTCTTAGGATACAGGAATATCTTGGCCTTTTCTAATAGCTGGTCTATTGCCATCTGTCTGTATTTTTCTTCATCTTCATTTTTCTTTTTGTTCCCAAGTAGTCCAATTTCTGGGAGAGATATCCCTGGACTGTAAGGGATTACTACAAAAAAGTTTTTGTCTAAAACATCGTTTTGCACGATTAGATTTTGTACAAACTGGGTATATATTTCTAACTGTTTCTTCAACCCTTCACTCATCTGTCTTTCTTTTTGAGATTTGAGGTAATCAACATAGCTTGTGATATCTATTCGCTTGGTTCTGATTAAGATTTGAATGGGGAAGTTTAGTGCATTAAGTAATCCAGCAAATGCATAGATCTTGTTGTCTTGTTCATATTCTGCAAGAAGGTCAAAGTTGATGGCGGAGGTTTGGATTACCATTGCTACACTGCCACTCTTGGTAATGACTAAGTCCTCTCGTATATCTCGGACTTCTAATTCATCTTGTGTTGAAGCTATTGCTCTAGCTCTTGTATTTTTATCCACGTTATATCGTTTTAATCTTAATAGGTAGCTTGTTACTTTCGTCGGTGAGTAGTAAATCTACCTTAGGGAACTTGTATTGTGGGTGTATGAATTCTAAGGTATATCTTCCTTTGGTCCACATTCTGTTGGTTAGGAAATATCCACTTGCACCGGTTCGGTTAGCATACAATATTTTTCCATCTTCCCCCTTCATATATGTTATGACATTTGGTACCGATACCATATCTCCAGTATACAGCCATATGTTAATATTCCCTGGTAATTTCTCTAAATTTTGTATGGTAAATTCATAGCTCTTTCGGTTTTCTTCGGAGATGATTAGTCTGTCTTGTACGATTGGTGTAGGTTTTGCTTCTAATATTTCTTCAACAGGAACCTCTTCATTTGTTGTTTGTAAAAGGTTCCCTCCAATAATGGAACTAGTTTTTTCTTTAAAGCTTTTTTGTACTAATTTCCCATCTGAGGATGGTTTTAATTCGGGCTTTGTTCTTGCTTGTTGCATTTCACTGTTCATCCATACTCTCTGAGTTGGTGCTGTTATTGCGCTTACATAGTTCTTGATGAACACATCTGCATCTTGATCATTGATTGGTACTAGTCCTAGGAATATACCTGCGGCAGAGGTTAGAAGACATATGGGGATACCTATTAGTCCAGGTATGATCTTTGATACCACAAGATATATCATTAATCCTCCAAATCCTAATCCGATTGCTAAGTACGCGAATTCTTTTAGAGTAAACTTTGAAAAGAGTTTGAACTCTACATCTAATATATTTTGCGGTATCGGATGTTGTCTCATATATGGCAGATTTTACAATATTTCTTACTAAGAGTTTAGCAGAATATTGATAATATTTTTAGATGGTATAATGAATTATGTATATACCTAAAAAAGTGGTTGTGGATCTTACAAAATTTAGATCATTAATGGGTTGTAATCTAACAGAGGAGAAAGCTAGGTATATTTGGGGTAAGAATTCGGTCAAAAATACTGATATTTCCTTTGGAAAAGAACTGACAAATGGGTGTGTAAGTTCAAAGGTTGAATTGGCTAAGAGGAATGTAAAATATCTACTGGTTGGGAACTTGGTTAAATTCATTGGTGTGTCTGGTTCTGTAGCTGCGGGTTTTGCTAAAGAAGAAGATGATATTGATGTTTTTGTGGTGGTTAGGAATGATACGGCATGGATATATAGGGCGTTGTTGGTATTTAAGAATATTTTTCATCACAAGATTAGGACTAAATGGGATGGGGAGAGGGTGAAGGATAAGTTTTGTTTGAATTTGATATGTGAGGAGAGGGATGTGGTATTTGAGGATGATATGTTTAATTTCCATGAGTTGATGTATTTGGTTCCTGTATTTAATGAGAGATATTTGAATTTTGTATATGCTCAGAATGTTTGGTTAAGAGAAACATATGGGGTTAAGGGGGAGTTGATGGTGAATAGGGTGAGTGTGAATAAGAAAAAGAATTTGTTTTTTAAGATTTTAAATTTCAAAGCTTTTTGTTTGCAATTAGTGTTTATGATTTTGTCTAAGCATAGTCCTGAGATTCCTAGATTAAAAGAAAATTTTAAGAGAGGAAGGATTGAGTTTTTTCCTAGGGATTACAAAGAGAAGAGGATGGAAGATTACTTAAAGTGAGTTCGATGCTATTATTAACCATGGAACCTAAATCAGAAATTTTTTCTGTAGATAATAAAGATTTACACTATTACGTTCGTGGAAATGGAAAATTTCCAGTTATAGTTATGCACGGTCTGGGTTCTAGTGGGAAATCCTTTTACAAAGGAGTAGATATTAGTCTTCCTGATACTACAACGTACTACATTGATCTTCCTGGGCATGGTGATAGTTTTAATTTAGTACTTAAGCAACCAGAAAAGTGGGTGAGTTTAATTACGGATTTTTGTAAGAGTTTGAATTCTAAGAAAATAGCTATTGTAGGTTTTTCACTTGGAGGAGAAATTGGATTGCTGGTTGCTGAAAGATTAGTACAAGAAAACTATGATTGTTCCTTGTTTGTATGGAGTACTTCCCATAAATTAAATCACAAAGATTCAGTGCCATTAATTGCTGAATTGGGTATGTCGCTTTGGAAATTGCTAAATGTGATTTTAAGAAGTGCCTTTGTAAGAAAATTACTGTCATTCTTTGGTATTAAGTTAGCGGGGCAGGATTGGAATGATGTAGTAAATACAAATCCATATGCATTTCGTTTTGCAAAGAAACTTTTTAAAAGGGACATGACTGATATTGATAAAAGGATAAGGTTTAAATATATATATGGAGATCATGATGCATTTGTTGATTACAATAAAGTTGTTCCTGAGATTGAGAAAGTTCGTCCTGAATCTAGTATATATATTTCTGGATGTCAGCATTTTGGTAATGAGGTAGGGTGGAGGAATGCAGTTGAGTATTTGAAAGAAGAAATAAGTTTAATCAATTAATAATATCTATGATCGACTATATGAATAACTATATGGAATATATAAAAACCATATTAAAGAAAGAAGATATAAATGAATCTATTAAAAAAGATTTTCTTGAACATATACAATTTATGCAACATGAAAGACTAATACATCTATTAGTTACTATGTTATTTGCAGCCTTATTAATGTTTGGATTTATTATTATGCTTATATATTTTTCTTGGATATTGGTAGTATTTACAGCAATAATATTTATTGTAGAAATATTCTATATATTCCATTATTACAAACTAGAGAATGGAGTACAGAAGATGTATAGGTTGTATGATGAGTTGGTAAAGAAATAATTCATTATAATCAAATATGATATAATCATTCCCATGAATAAAGCATATAACCTAAATCAGAAGTTCTGGCGACCCTCTAACAATTAAGAGGGTGTGATGCTTTATACATATATTTCCATAAAGATTTTTGTTTAAGTATCCACCATGGGTGGATAGTTTGAATTGGTTAAAACGGTAGTCTCCAAAACTACAGTTATGGGTTCAATTCCCATTCCACCTACCATTCTAACTAATATTTACTAAATTAAATTATGGAAATCGAAATAATGGAAAACAATCAAAATGAAATATCAATACTAGAACAGGAAATCCCTGTAGGAGGAATTTTTAAACCCATATCCAAGGTTATTGAGGAAAGAGTAGCTCAGGAAACAGAAGAAAGATTAAATACGGAAAAATTTAAATCAAAATATGAAGATCCTTCATCTCAATCCGCACAATTACCAGTAAACAGCTATATGAAGTTGATTAGGCCAAGGGGAGAAGAGGAATTTGTAAAACTTAAAGAAATAATTACTCAAAATGAGCTAGATGAAGCAAAAGCTGTAGAGAACATTGATTATCCTACTTACTTAGCTCTGCAAAATGGAGTAGGTGAGATTAATATTAAAAAAGAACATCTTTCTACCATACGTGGAATATTTGCACAGGCAAATATAAAACTAAATCAAATTCTAAAAGCGTCTGTAACAAGTACAGACCTATACAATATGTTGTATTCAGAGCTTTCTGAGAAGAGAATGGGTGACTATCAGTACTTAGTTTGGCAACTGTCTTAAAATTGCTGAAGAAAAATCTCCAGAAAATAGGGAGCAAAGAGATTGTGTAGCCAAAGCCTTGCTTTACTATCAATTAGAAATTGGAACCTATGGAGGAAGTGAAAAACTTGGTTTAGCATTAGACAATATCGCAAATGCAATTGCTTCAAATATCCCCATTCTGTATTTTGTTCCAATCTGTTTGAGATACTACTACGATTCTGAAGGGGAACAACAAATTCTTTCTGATATTGAAACGCATAGTGTAAAAAATAGATCAGGAGAGGTAATTACAAAAGAAGGGAAAGAGTTTAAAAAACATATATCAGATGGAATTGAAAAGATTTTTTTACTACAATCGCTTGGGGTTCCAATTAAGATTGTTATGCCAATTATGGATCATGAAATGCTGAGGCCAGAAAGGATGCATACAAAAGTTAACGAGGGAAAGATACAAACATATATACAATCAGTTAAGAAGTATGGGGAGAGTCTAGGGGAATCTATTACGGTGGAATCTTCTCTGAAACTTTTTGGCATTCCACATAACAATACTGAGTTTGAGGAAATTCTAACCGATGTCAGGGAATCGAATAGAAGGATGTATTGTGGGGAGAGTAAGTTTAGAATTAGTGAAAGTACTTTTGAACATACTGTGAATGAGGATTATGAACGAAATTTTCAAGACAAAGAAAGAAATTCATATTACAGGAGTAGAGAATTTGCAAGATTATGTGTTCAACATGGGTTTGGAGAGGATAGGGTGCACACCGTGGAAATGGGTAGGACGACAAAAATGAATGGATATAGGGGTTGTTTTGTTAAACTACCATATGGAGCGGAGACTGATATGCTAATTTTTAATACTGAAAAAGATGTGGTAGTAACATTTGAAAAATAAAATCTTTAGAGAGAATTCAAATCAATCAACTGAGCATTCTTTAATATCTCCTCAGGTAATTCATCCTTGTTAATTATAGTTATAAATGTTTGTTGCTTCTTTATATTCTCCTCCCCAAATATCTTATGTGTATTCTTAGGATCCAACTCCGAAGCAATATCATCTAACAAAAGAATTGGGTAGAACCCAAGCTTCTTGTTTAAAACATCCTGTACTCTAAATATTAAATTCCCAATAGCCAACCTCTTCTCACCCCTAGAACCATACTTCTTAATATTCTTCTCAACAATAATTTCCCAATCATCCCTCTGAGGACCAATATTAGAACAACCAGTAACAATATCCCTCTTCTTAGTATCCTCAATACACACCTCTAATTCTTCCTTGTTTGATTTAATATATTCTAGTGTAAACCCATCAGAAGACAAATCATCAATCAACTCCAATCTTTTAGTTTGAATAATCTTAGCAAGATTAACAAATTCATTAGTCCAGAAATTAAGTTGAGTATCATTACGCGCAATAATACCTTGCTCGTAGAACTTCTTAGCAAGCTTCTTTAAATATGCATTTCTCTGTCTTAAAACCTTTCTAAATTGAGCCAAAGTATCATTGTATTCATAATCGATCTGGGATATAACCTCGTCAAGAAAATCTCTCCTTCTAGATGGAGAAATCATCAAAATCTCAATCTGTTCAGGATTAAATATCGTTGACGCATTACTCTGGAAAAACTTCTTAGGAGTTGTATTCTGGTTATCTATCTTACAAACCCTACGACTCTGATCCTTGAAAAACGCAAAAAGATGTTCGTCCGTTGCTATCTCTATTCTTGCAAATTTATCCTCTTCATTCTGAGTATTGTTAACAAATTCATCGGACACTGCCCATGGAGATTTACCATTGGTAAGAAGATATATTGCTTCAAGAATAGTGCTTTTCCCTTGAGCGTTGTTACCATACAACACAACAATATCCTTCTCAATATCAATCTGAACATCTTCAAACCTTCTGAAATTTGTTAGCTTAATGCTCTTAATCATTATGTTTTCAATATAGCTAAGAATGCTTCTTGAGGAATGTTTACCTTTCCAATCATTTTTAGTCTAGCTTTACCCTTCTTCTGTTTTTTTAGAAGTTTTAATTTTCTAGAATAGTCACCACCATATAGTTTGGAGGTAACATCTTTTCTAAATGCACTAATATCTTCTCTTGCTAATACCTTGGAGTTAATAGCGGCTTGTAAAGGTATTGGGAACTGTTGTCTTGGAATTACCTTCTTCATTTCTTCCAATAGCTTAGCTGCTTTGTCTCTGGCGTAATCTCTAACTTCTAGGAAACTTAATGCAGGTACCTCTTCGTACTTTACTAATACTGATACCTTAACAATATCTGCTGGGAAGAAATCAATGAATTCATATTCCATTGACGCATATCCACTTGAGATATTCTTCATCTGATCGAAGAAGTTTGAAATCAAGGAGGCTAGGGGAATGTCATATTCAAGAATGATATACTGATCTCTCATCTGCATATCACTCTGACTATGTGTTAGGTATTTGGTGTTTACATATTCACCTCTTCTAAATTGGCATAGCTTCATTAAATCACCCATATATTGTGATGGGGTTAATAGCTCTATTCTTACCCATGGTTCTCTAATCTCCTTTATCAATGATGTATCTGGCATCTCCTGTGGTGTCTGTATCTTCAATTCTTCTCCTGTATTAGTGGTGACCTCATACTCGACTGTAGGGGCGGTAATGATGAGGTTGACATCATATTCCCTTTCTAATCTTTCTTGGATTATATCCATATGTAGGAGCCCCAAGAAGCCACATCTAAACCCTGAGCCAAGTAAGTTGGATCTCTGATCTGAGAATGTTAATGAAGCATCGTTTAATGCTAATTTACTTAATCCAATTTTAAGATTATCGTAGTCTTCTGAATCAATTGGGAAAAAGGTTGCAAAGATATTTGGTTTTGGAGCTTTATATCCATCCAAGGGAAGAGTTTCTGCATTGTCTGAGATGGTATCTCCAACTGTAAAGTAACTAATATCCTTCAATCCAGTAGCGATATATCCTACCTCTCCAACATTAAGTTCTCCTGTCTCTTCTAAATCTGGAGTAAACAATCCAACCTCTGTTGGTTTAAATTTCTCTTTTCTTTGTAATATGTGCAATGGAGTAGGTTTGCCATGTACATGTTTAACATGACCATCGAAAACTCTTACGGCTACAACTACACCTCTATGCTCATCGTAGAAGGAATCAAAGATTAATGCTTTGAGTGGAGCTTCGTTTGTTCCCTTTGGATTGGGTACTCTTTCAATGATTGCATCAAGAAGTTTATCTACATTCTCACCGGTTTTTCCTGATACCTTTATGATTTCATCTCGAGAGAACCCTAAAAGATCTTCTATTTCCTTTTCTCTTTCTTCAACTTTGACACCTGGTAGATCAATCTTGTTTAATACTGGGATCAATTTTAATCCGAGATCAATAGCTTTTTTAGTATTGGAAAGTGTCTGTGCTTGGATACCTTGGCTTGCATCTACTAGTAGAATTGCGGCTTCGCATGCGGCCAATGATCTGGATACTTCGTAGGAAAAATCTACATGTCCTGGGGTATCAATTAGGTTGAGTTTGTAACCTTTCCAATGCATTGTACATGCTTGGAGTTTGATGGTAATGCCTTTCTCTTGTTCTAAATCCAATCTATCAAGGACTCTGTCTTTATTCTTCTCATGGGATACATCGGTATGTGTTGCTTCTATCATCCTATCTGCTAGGGTAGACTTCCCATGATCTATATGGGCAATTATTGAAAAGTTACGAATTTTTTCTAACATAGGTGAATTATATATGATTACAAGGGATTTTAGTAGGTACTAAAGGTTTTCTACAACCTTTATCTGCATATCAAACTGAGTAGAGAAGTTTATACCATTTTGATTCTCTACAGAAAGAAAGACTACAACTTTTGATGATGGATCTACAGATATTTCTTGGATATATGTTTGACCTTTGTCATCTTGTAATTTTTTTGCAGTATCATCATCATCAGTTCTTAGATATATATTTGATTGTGTTTGATTTGCGGTTTGTCCGTAGAATGAAACCTTTTGTGCTTTATCAGTATTATTCTTTATCTCTACAATCGGCTTAGAGTAGCTATCTGCATTTCTTCCTGCAACTAATGTTGAATATTCATATGATGTATCAGATATTTTGTTTAAATTTTCTTCAGTGAGGATTGGGTGTTTGCCACCAACTAAGGTGACGGAAACAGTTGTTTGTGTGTTTGCACCTAATACATTAAGTTCTTGGAGTTTTTTAGTAATTGGGGAAAGATTCATAACTGTTATTGTAGGGATGATGAAAAGCAAAGCTAAAACACCCAAAGCGATAGGTTCGACTACTAGAGAGAGAACTTTCTTAAATTTTTGGGCTTTTTGACTGGGCATTGCAGTAGACTAATAGTATTTATGTTCTGTTGGATATATATTATCAGTTTCTATTTCAAATGTCTTTATGGTGAACATGGATGCTATGAAAGCAAGGGAGCCTGCGACTATTCCGACCCATGGATATGTACTACCTTGTAGTGTATGTGCAATGGATACTCCTGAGGCTACCCAGAGGAATGCGCACCATATGAACATGGTCAAAAATGATGTATCTTTGCTAGTTATCCATCTGAGCATGTTGAATCGAGTCATCTTTACGATGGTTCGAGGGTTGTGTGCGATGGTATGGTAAAGAGTAGTTTTGATAATGAAATATGCGAGGGGTAGGGCTACAAAAAGCACCATTACTAGGTTGGAGATTGAATTAACAAAGAGAGTGGTACTTGCATCGGAGTAGTAGATTTGAACAGAAAAAAGACCATTAAGATCATTACTAATCTGGAAATTCAGATTGTATATAATACTAGTGCAGAGAATACCAATAAACTTACCGGCAATTAATAAAATTGCTGGTACTATTGATATTTTAAGCGCTCTTCTTAGCAGTTTGGACATTATTTTGGGTCAGTTTGTTTAAATTTTTAGTAAGACGACCTTTTAATCGGTCAGCCTTATTATCCTTTATAACATTTTTCTTAGCTGCTTTGTCAAGAACTTTGTAAATATGCTTTAGAGTTACCTTTGCTTCTTCTGGATTATTTTCAGCAACAAGTGTCTTAAACTTTTTAACAGCTTTCTTAGTTCTGACTCTTAATCGGTCATTGTTGATTTCTCTTCTCTTGTTTTTTCTTAGGTCTTTTATAGATGTTTTTAGATTTGGCATTGTATTTCTTTAATAATATAAACTGTCTAAAGTTAGCGTATTATATATATAATTCCTTTGTTTGTAAACATATTCTTTTGTGTTAAACTTGAAGTATGGAAGGAAGCCGTAAAATCAAAATTATTGTTAGTTTTGTATTGGTTTTGATTTTGGTTACAGTTGGTGTTGTATTCTCGGTTATAAATAATAATAAAGCTAAGCAAGAGGAGAATGACGTTGTAATGGGACAATCGGATATTTCTGGTGTTCCATATATTACCAGTATTCCACCTTTAGTAGGATATATTGGTACTGAATATGTATACGATCTTAAATATTCGGATAGTGATAGTAAAAGTGAGGATGTAAGTGTAACCTTGGAGAATGCTCCTTCATGGCTAAGTGTAGAGGGTTTGCATATCTTCGGAACTCCTCCGATTGGCAGTGTAGGTCAATACAAATTTAATGTAAAAATATCTGATGGGGTTAATTCTTCCATTCAGGAAAACTATATTTTAGTACAAGAGAAGCAGGAAAATGAAGAAGAGTAGGTTGTTCATAATTACAGGGTTCTTTGGACTATTTCTAGTTGGGATTGCTACAACCTTGATTTTTGTTAAGAATACTTTTGGCTCTGATATCTTGGCTACTTCTAAAAAGGATTGTGTTCCTTACAATATCTTTGTAGCTAAGGCAGATCAGGAGTATGCAGTAAAAATTTCTTGGAGTACTAAAAAAGAGTGTATGGGATTTGTACAATATGGTGGTCAAAGAGAGACTTTGAGCTCGATAGGGATAGATCAAAAAAATCCAGTTCAGTCAAAGGAGCATGAGGTGATTTTAGAAAAGCTTTTGACAACACAGAAGTACTATTTCTTAGTGAATTCAGATAACACAGCATATGGATACAATGGTACGGCTTTGGATTTCTTACTAAAGGAACTTTAGTTATTCTTCTTCTCTGATTTTCTAATGATGCTTTCTTCGAAGTATTTCTTAGGTTTGAATAGCTTCCATGTGTTTAATTCTGTTGATTTGTATACATCTGAATCAACGAACTTTTCTACTAAAACACGACCTTTTGGTCTGCTGTATATGTACCAACCTGTTGTGATTACTACGATTCCTAGTATTACCTTGAAGATAACTGAGTCGAAGATACCTGTGCTTGGTGTGTTAGGTGTTTCTTCTGTTGCGTCAGGATCTTCACAATTCTGTGATACAGTTACATTAACAGAAGCTCTAAGCTGTGATGGATCTGTTGGAACTTCTTCAGGGGTTACTACAACCTCATTCTTGTTTGTTCCAGTAAGTGCGCTTGCTCCTGCTTGGGCTTGGAGTAATACAGTCAATGATTGATTGGCACTTAATGTCCATCCACCAGTTTTTGATATGGTAACTTGTTGTGAGCTTCCAACTGTTGCAGCGGTTACATAGCTTGAGTCGGTTACGAGTACACCATTGATCTTGGTTGTTCCTGCTGCGTATGTGAATCCTAATGGTAGCTTGTCTACGATGGAAGTAATCTTTTGTGAAGTTGTACTCTTGTTAGTTACATTTATTGTGTACTGTACAGTATTTGAAGGTGCAACTCTTTCTACACATGTAAGATTTGATGTATTGGCAACTGTGAAGCTTGATGCTACGACATTATTTCCTCCTGTATCAGGATCTTCATCCTGAGCATCTGGGAATGTTGCGCTACTGGTTGCAGAGCCAATGGATATATTTGATATATATACTTCAGATTTAATTGCTAATGACCCAGTATGACTATCGAGTTGTGAGAAACTCTTGGAATTCGAGAAATTAGTTGCACTGTAAAGGTCTTGCTCCAATATTTCTATGATTCCTGCAGTGGTATCTACTGTAAATCCTTTTGTCATTATTAATTCAGGATATGCATTTTCGAATGTGAAGCTAATCTTCATATCGTTAGATGAAGTAAGATTTCCTGCAGAGATTTTTGCATTGGATATTTTCATTGTTGTTCCATCCAATCTAGTTGTAAGTTGAAGATTGCTGACACTTGATTCACCTGCTTGGGTTACTTCGATTAATCTACGACAGATAGGGGAGTTAATTTGTTGATTGTCAGAGGTAGTTCCTGTTGCAACGATATTTATAGCGGTTGCAGTGCTGAGATCTGTAATTGTTTTCTTAATTCCAAGTTTGTTTGGTGTGATGATGTCTGGTTCTACGGTCTCATTATTTATGACAAATTTGTAATCCGAATATTCTTTGTCGAATGTAGCTTCGATGGTTAATTGATCTGTTGCAGAAATTTCTCCAGTTACAATTTTTCCATTTTTGTCTGTAATTGTCATAGCACTACATCTTGAATCTGCGATGGTTTGTAACTGACAGATTTGGTACAGATCCTGTTGTGTAGAACTGTTTAGATTGTTTGTTGAGAGTTTGCTAGTTGCGCAAGCAGCTTTACATGTTTCAGTGCTGGTATTAGTTGCTACTTCAAATTGGAATGCTCTTCGTGGATCTCCACATTCTGTAGTTACGGCTGGATCTATGTAGTAACATCCACAGGTAACGTTGTTAGTGGTATCAGTATTGGTGTTTGTATCTTTGATGGTGTAGAAATATATTGCTACACCTATTAGCGCTAAGCCAAATATGCCTGTTATGACAAGAAGAACGGTTTGTAATTTCTTTGATTTTTTCTGTGTTGTTACTCTTATTCCTTCTTCCATTAGGGCAGGTATAGATTTGAATATTCTCTATTCAGTTTAAGTTAATAACTATGTGGTGTCAATGTGATTTTAACTAGAGGTATGGGCATATGAGGGTCAATCCTAAATGTCCATCGATCTTCCCAGTTTTAATTTGTAAATCTAGATTGGAAAGTTTACGATATATCTGGATTAACTGCTTGTTCTCATAGTTTTTGGATGTATCCAAGATTGAGGGCAGGGTAAATGGAGGAATTCTTAAAATGGAGCATATCTCTTTGAATGATTTTCTTTGATCATTTAGATGTTTGACCAATGTTAAGATTCTTAAATTTCTGGCTAACATTGAGAGGATGTAGTTAGGGTCGTTATTTTGTTTATACAAATTTTCCAATATTTCCATACTTCTAGCCTTGTCCTTTATATTTATGGCATCTATTAATGCCCAAATATCCTTTTCTAATGTATCTGCTATGTATGTGGTGTCATTTTCTGGATCTAGTTTTAATTTCTGTATTTCATTCACACATCTTTCAGGATCATAGTTGGTTCTTTCGGCAAGTAATCTTTGAACTGTAGGATCGAGCTTTAATCCATTTGAATCTAATTCTTCTTTTAACCATGCTCCAAACGAGCGTTTGTTCATTTCATCATATTGCTCAAATGCATTATTCTCTTTGAAGAATTTGAAGTATCTGGTGTTTACTCGAACTTTCTCATCTTCCCAGAAGAAGATTGTATCTGTCCCTGTATCTTTTTTGAGTAAGGCTAAGATGCTTTCAATGAGTTTGTCCTTATCTTTGTTCTTATACAATCGTTTGATTATGATTCCTCTTTTAGAAACGAAAAGATTCTGGCTACCAAGTTTGTCAAAGATTGTTTGTGCATCTTGTGTTTCAGCATTGATTATCTGAAATTGTAGGTCAGAGAATTGAGCGGTCTCCTGTTTTAAAGCCCTTAAGGACAGATATGGCGATGAGCCATGGTATAGTTTGAATATCACTTTTTTATTGTGCTAATTGAACTGCTTTTCCAAGTAATATTGTAACATCTTCACCGTTTAAATTGTTGGTGATGAATTCTGGTTTGGTCTTGTTTGTAATATTTAATGTTGTAGCAAATTCATCAACGGTTGCGGTAAACTCATTTTCTGTGTGGGTATATATATATGTTCCTTCTTTGTCAGAGTAGAGTGTGCCCTTATTCACAATATTCATATATGGATATTGCTCTTTTAAGGCCTTAACTTTTGCAGTTACTTCAGTACTTCCTATGCCTGTGTTGTAAACATATATTTTTGCATTCTCGCTATATATTGCTGGTTTGACCATGATGAGGTCGATGAATTCATTAATGTCTTCATATTTCCCTAATCCTAATTTAGGACCAATGACGTAGGCGAGTAGGGTGCCATCTGCTCCATATGTGGAAAGGTTTCCTACTAACTGAGAATTGCCTGCTGATGGATCTAATACAAATGAATATGTTTTAGCATTCTTTTCATTAAAATCTTTTGCAATATTTAAAGCTGCCTGAATATCACTAATGGTAAATTCGGAAACTTTGATATTGTCTGCTACAGAGGAGATCAATCCCATTACAGCTTTTGGACTTGTAAGGGTTTCTGTACTTAGGATTTTGTCTTTTACTGCCATTATGACTTTTTGTTGTCTTCTTGCTCGCATGAAATCTGAACCTTCACCATTGTCATTTGAATGTCTAGATCTTGCATACTCAAGTGCAGTTTCCCCATCCATTGTTTGTATTCCAGCTTTGAAGGATACGGTTTGATATTTTGTTCCTAATGGGTATGAATAATCAGTAAAACTATTTTCAACATTGATATCTACACCTCCAACTGCGTCTACTATTTGTGTAAAGCCATCAAAATTTACCATGGCATAGTATTGGATTTCAGTACCAGTTAATTCTTCAACTGTTCTCTTCAATTCCTTTAATCCTTCTGCGTCATTTCCATCTTTTGTAAATGCATATACTGCATTAATTTTGTTATACCAATCTGAATCTTCTCCAATTTCTACACTTAAGTCTCTTGGAACGGAAACCATTACAACATTACTGGTTTCATAATTGTATGACGCCATGATTATGGTATCGGTATTTAATCCATCAGATGTTCCTCTTGTGTCTATTCCAATGATTAGGCAGCTGGTATATTTTCCTGTACTGTCTTTTTTAAGTTCAGGTTCAACATTATTAAATGAGAGAGAACCAGCATCAAGTTTTAATCCTATCTTCTGAAATATTGAGATGCCTTTGAAGATACCAAAGATTATTCCTGCTAGAACGATTACAACGATTCCTAGAACTACAAAGAGGACCCATTTTTTACCTTTCTTTTTCTTAGGCTCTTCTATTTGTATCTTTGGCTCTGGAGCTGTTATTTCTTTTTCATCTGTAATATTCATATCGATAGTCATAGCGGGGCAGGACTAAAATTATCTAAGATACTGATTTACATTGTTGTTATGTTCTGCCGCTGTTCTGGCATAGTGCATAACACCTGTTAGATCACTGATGAAGTAGTAGTAGGTTGAATTTACTGGATTTCTTGCCGCGTTTATAGACTCCAATCCAGGATTACATATTGGGGTAGGAGGAAAACCTGTTACAACCCGAGTATTGTATGGATTGTTTGCTTTCAAATCATTTTCGGTAATCTTGCTCTCATCCCAAGTCTTAAGGTAGTAGAGTGTTGTTGTATCTAATCCTAATGTCCATCCTTCGTTGTACCTCTTTAATATGATTCCCGTTATCATCGCTCTGTCTGTTGCTGTTCTTCCTTCTTTTTCAGTTAAGCTTGCAAGTATGATGGTCTGGTATGGGTCGTTAACTCCAACCTTTGTTTTGAATGTCTCAATAAGTCGGGTAGCGATATCTTTTTCAGTTACATCTTGTGCAAATGCATATTTGTCAGGGAAGAGATATCCTTCTAAATCTTTTACATCTGAAATCAATCCAAATGTCTTTATGAATTCTTGATCGGTGGTTAATGCTAAGAATGTCTCTTTTGAGAATGTTGAACCAATATTCTTTACCAATATATCTGCAATTTCATCTTTTCTTAGTCCCTCCGGTATTGTTACCCATATTTCTTGGTCTTTACCATTCTGTAGAGTTTGGAAGATTTCAATAATATTCAAGTTCTTTGGGATATTGTATGTTCCTGCTTGTAATTTAGAAGCAAGGTTATTTAATCTGAGATATATCTTGGAATAGTTGACCCACTTAGGATTGATCAATCCTTGATCTACTAGAGACTGTAATATATCTGGAGCGGATTCACCCTCTGCTATTGTTAATATTACTTTGTCTGAGCTTTCATTGTTTGCTGTTTTTAGTGCATGTGTGTAATCCAGTTTGATGATTACTCCAGCTATGACTACAGTTATTAATGCGAGGAGAAAAATCTTTACAATACTCTTCATTTATCTAGTGTTTTGAATTTAAAAATTCCTGTAAAAATACTGTTGCAGCTATTTTGTCTATCTTCTTTCTGAATCCTTTTGTGTTCTGTCCTGAAGATATTAACATATTTTCTGCTGAAGTTGTAGAAAAACTTTCGTCGTACAAAATGATTGGTAGATCAGTGTTTTCTTTGAGTTTGTATTCGAATTGAGTGACGTGTTTTTGAGTTGTATTGTGCTTTTCTATGAAGGCTTGTGGGTATCCTAAAAGGAGGGTTTTTACTCTGTATTCTTTACATATTTCCAATATTTGTTTGATGATGTCTGTCTGTCCATGATGCTCGGTTATGGATAGTACTTCCAATGGTGAGGCAATGATTCCCTTTGAATCAGATATTGCTAATCCGAAGTGTTTCTTTCCGTAGTCTATGGCTAGGATTGGGTATTCAATCATTATTCTAATACAGCTTTAATTCTTTTTATTCCTGCTGCTACATTTTCTTGTTTGGAGATTTTGAATTTTCCTAGTTCTTGGGTATTGGATACGTGTGGTCCGTTACAGATTTCAACAGAGTAGGGGTTTGTTTTTTCTCCAATGGTATATACCTTTACGATGTCTCCATATTTTTCGGAGAATGCTGCAAATGGTACCATCTTTAGGGCTTCTTCTTTTGGATATTCTTCCCATGTTATTGGTAAGGCTTTTTGTATTTGTTCATTTATCATTTCTTCTACTTGTTTTACTTGTTCTGGGGTTAGTTTGTTGTCTGATGGGTAATCAAATCTTAATCGTTCAACGGTTATGTTACTTCCCATTTGGTATACCTGGTCTCCCAAGATCTTTCTTAATGTTGCAAGGAGTAAGTGTGTAGTAGTGTGATATTTTATTGATATGTCTGAAGTATCTGCGAGTCCTCCTTTAAACATTCCTGCGGATGAGGTTCGAGAGAGTTCTTGCATTTGTTTTTGTGTTTCAGCGAACTGCTCAACATTTTTAATAGCAAGGCCTCTTTCTTTCAAGATTTCTTCGGTTAATTCTAAAGGTAACCCATAGGTTTCGTAAAGCCTAAATGCTTGTACTCCAGTAGGTCCGGTTAAATTTTCTGATCCAGGAAGCATTCCAGTATTTCCTTCGCCTGGTGTCTTTGATCCAATTATTTTCTCTAATTCTTTTAATCCATTCTCCAAAGTTTTACTAAACTTTTTTTCTTCCTCTTCAAGTGTATTTAAAATTCTTTCTTTGTCTGTTTCTAACTTGTTCCATATTGGTGAAAACTGTTGTACAGCTATCTCTCCAACCTTTCTAGTAAACAAACCCTCAATACCTAACTTTCTACCATGTCGTATAGCTCTTCTAATTATCCTTCTTAAAATATATCCCTGTTCACTTCTACTAGGTTCTACACCATCCATAATCATCCATGTAGCAGCTTTAATATGGTCTGTGATGATTCTTTGAGAAACTAATATGTCATTCTTACCTAATGATTTAACTAAATCAAATATTGGTTTGTATATATCAGTATCATATACACTATCTACGCCTTGAGATATACAAGCCAATCTATCTAGCCCTCCACCAAAGTCCACATTATGTCTTCCTAATGGTCTGTATTCATTCCCGACTTTGAGATATTCCATGAACACATTGTTTCCAATCTCAACCAATTGACCATCGATCTCATAGAAAATTTCTGAGTCAGGACCACATGGACCACCAGTTGCTAATTCCCACCAGTTATCATCTTTGCCCTTTTCTAATATCTTTTCTCCAACCTTTGCATCAATACCATACTCTTTGAAAAGGTTAATCCATATCTCTATGGATTCTGTATCTTTTGGAGAAGTATCATCACCCTTAAATACTGTTGCATATATTCTGTTAATATCAAATCCTAATTCTTCAACAAAAAATCTTAATGTTAAACCAACAGCTTCTTTCTTAAAGTAGTCATTTAAGGACCAGTTTCCTAGCATTTCAAATGTAGTACAGTGATATGCATCTCCAACCCCATCAATATCTATTGTTCTAACACATCTTTGCGAATCTACCAATCTTGTACCCTTAGGATGAGTTTCTCCTTGTAAAAATGGTACCAATGGAAACATCCCAGCATTAACAAAAAGTACAGAAGGATCATTCTCTGGTACGAGTGGAGCACTAGGTATCTCTTGATGATTATTCTTTTTGAAATATTCAATATATTTATCCCTTATTTCTTTGTATGAGAAAGTATTCATAAGGGAGATTATATCAATTTAAGCCTTTAGAATCTATTCCTTGGTTGTTGATGCTTCTTCTTGTTCTGCCTGTTGTATCTGTTCATATATTGAAGCTAAGTCTTCACCAACATTAAGGTCTACATTTAAATCTGGTTCTGGTGGATTAGGAGGGGTATTCTCTACTACAGGAGCAGTAGGAGTAATATCTTCTTCTACTTCGGTTGAAGCTGGTTCTTCAGTTGGGATTGGCTCTGGAGTAGGTGTTGGAACAACTACTTCTTCCTCTATCACAGGTTCAGGTACAATTTCTTCTTTCACTGGTTCTGGTATAACTTCTTCAACAACAGGTTCTTCAACTGGAGCCTCTTCTTTTATTGGTTCTGGTTCAACTACAACCTCTTCGACTGATTCAGAAATCGATTCAACCTTTGCTTCCTCCACAGGGATTGGAGTTTGTATAGTGACTGAAGATTCCTTTGGGATAGGGGCAGCATAGTTATCCCAAACATCTGAAACAGGTTTAACTTCCTCAACAGGCGTAGCGACTAGGTTTGAAATCTCTGAAGGAGTAGGAGTAAATGCAGGTACAGGTTCTGTAGGAAGAGTAGGAATGTAACGTCCATCCTGTGGAGCATCTTCTTGTTTGTATTGTTCTTCTTTCCAAACCTTAAATATGATTATTGGAGCTACTATTGCCGCAATGATTACTAATATTCCAACACCAATGATTATTAATGTTCTCTGACTTATCTCCATTCCCAATATCTTTACGTATCCCTCAGCTACAGTCTCATCTGACTGTATTGTAAATGTCCAAGACTTAGTTACAGATTTGCCATTAGAATCTTCAAAATATATCTCCATCTTGTGCAATCCAGTCGTAAGATCCTCTGAAGGTTGATATATGATGGTATGCTCATGATCAGAGATCTGGTTAATACTTACATCACTACTGACATCCTTGTCATCAAGCTTTACCAAAATACTCTCCTCGTCTATGGTTGCATTGGTACCAGCAATTATGGTTGCCTTTGTTGTAACCTGTTTGTTCTGAACAGTATCTGTACTGTTTGGAGACATATTAATAACTTGTGGATCAGCTATGACGACCACATCGTCCTCAGCAGGTTTGGTTGGAGTTCCACTAACTACAATCTCTGGTGAAAGCCCAATACCTGTTAATGATGGACTCTGATTATCTGTTGCTCTAAGAATCGCTTTGTAATTACCAGGCTCTAAGTTAGTTGTATCTATGATGTACGATGTAGTCTTGGAGGAGATATTGTTGTTGATCATTACCCAATCGGTTTGATCGGTTGGATTTTGACTTACATACAACTCATACTTGGTTATCTCATTTAGATCAGTTGCTTCCCATGATATTTTCATGGATTGCCCTCTATCTACTCTTGTACTAGAAACAGGTGAGAGAACTTTAACATTTGGAATATCATTGGTTGCAGGACTTACACTTACTACCCAGGTCTGTGATGCTAAGTGCTTACTGTATCCATCATGGATGAATACATTGGCAAGGTAGCTTGCAGGAGTATCGGTTGAGCCTTGGAATTTGATTGTTAATTTACCATTAGAACCATCTTCGATGATTGTTGGTTTTAACCATGTAGCACCTGGAGTGAATGAGTAACTGTAGTTAATATGGTCACCATCAATATCTAATGCAGTAAGAGTATATTCATATATTATTCCTGTCTTAATATCTTGTGATGGTTTGGATCCAGCGGGAACAGATGTAAATTCAGGGATCAAGTTACTAGCCATAGCTTTCAATCCGAGAATGTCATATTCACTACTGATTTTACATGCGACACTTCCACCTCCAACTTTAGAGATTAGACCGAGCATATCTACAGTTCCCGATTTCATTGGTGTAAATTTGAAACTAGTAGCAAGTGAAGTAGGGGATTCGGTAAATTCTTCAGTATGGATTGTATTTCCCGTCGAGTCAGTTATTTTTAATGAAGCAATCCCAGCATCTTTTAATGTAGCATCTACTTGAATTGTAATCTCTTTTCCAACTTCTAAGGTATATGGATTAACATTTGGAAGGGATATGACACAGGGGTTTTCATCGCTGACAGTAACACTGTCAAAGGCCATATTTCTGATATCAAAAGATCCATTTATGACTCCCCATGTGACTAAAGGTATTGAGAGCAACAAAAAGAATGTCGAATATATTACAAAAAGTGACTTAGTTTTTCGCGGGGCATTTCGAATCTTCATTGTATATATAATAAGCGTTATTTGTTGGTTTGTGCAAGTTGATTATTTATATCTGTCTCTGCCTTCTTTAATGCAGTCTGAGTATCATCACCATCTTCAACTATCGCAGTTATTGCTTCATTTAGAGTAGCCTTTACAAATGATTCGTCCCCCATCTGCCATGAGATCATAGCTGGTGCAGAGGTTGCGAGTGCAGCTCCATATGAATTTGCTGCTAATTCGGTATTTAATTCTACCAATGAATATGGTTCTCCAAACGCTCTGATTTTTGCAGCATTAGAATACAAGGTTTTTTGTTGTTCCTTTTGAGCTAAGAAGGCTACAAAATCCCAAGCCGCTTTTGGATTTGAACTATTCTTACTTACAGCTTCTGCCCAGTATGTAGAGTAGTAGATAGGATCTTCGTTAGCAGAGAGTTGTGGAAGAGTTGCCATTCCAAATTCAATTGTTGGTGCAGACTGAATTATCTCAAATGCTCTCCAACTTGGAGCTATGAACATAGCTAGTTTGCCTTGGAAGAACATATTTAGATCTGTACCTAAGCTTGAATCCCATGTTGCATCAGTTCCTGAAGCGAAGCTAATATATGTATCCATTACACTTTCAGCTTTAGTGGTATTTAGAGTTACAGCGGTTTTGGTTTCGTCAATAATATCGATACCTTGAGAAAGCATTAGGAAAGAGAGTATTTCTGCTGCATGACTTACATTCTTAGATGTTCCCATAGCCAATCCTGCTTGTGTGATTTTCCCAGTTGTAGATTTCTTTGTTAATTTTTGTGCTAGTTCTACAAATGAATCCCAATCTGTTGGAGTGGTAGTTACACCGGCAGTTGCTAGTAGTTGTTTGTTGTAGAATACTACCAACCCATCTATTTCCAATGGCATTGCATATATATTTCCATCTTTTGCAGTTAGATCTGTTGTTGCAGTTGGGTAGAATGTAGAGGCATATTTTTCCTTTGTCATTACGGTTGAAGGTAGTGCGTAGAGATATTTGTAGTACTTTGGAATCCATGTGTTGTGGATTCTGAAGATATCTGGTGCTGGTTCGGAAGAGGTGGTTGATTGTTGTAGACGTGTGTAAAGCCTGCTCTCGTAGTTGGTGTATGTTTGTTGAGAATAGAGGATGGTGATTCCTTCATGAGTTGATTCATATTCATCAATCAATGGTTGTATGACGGTTGATGGTTCCCAAAGTCCCCAATATACTAGTTCTCCGGTTCCAACATCCGATGTGTTGTCATTATTCTTACTATTCGCCGTTATCAAAAGTATTACTACTGTTACGACTACAACTACGATTAATGCTACGAAACCGATGAACAAGAATGTTTTTTTCTTTGGGTCTAGGGTTTTTAAATCTATCATTGTTTGTATTTAAAATTTTAAATCTGTCTTTCAGCGACTACTATTAATCTCTTTGTTCCAATACCCAATGGCCAACATGTCATCATGGTTATTGTTTCTTTGTTGTTTTGTGATTCTAGTATGGAGAAATCATCTGGAGAAACAATCTTTTTACTTCTTACTATGTATTTTAATACCTTCTCATCTTTTTTAATATCTACTTCTTGTCCAATATCTATATTACCCAATCTAGAGAAGATTGTCTCTGGTAAATTTTGATGGCTGTCAAAGAAGCTTTCTACTGCACTATGGCCATATATGAAGGAATTGCCTCCATCTCCTGGAAGGGGTGTTCCTTTGAAATGTGCTAATCCTTGTTTGAGATATTGGTTGTATACCTTCTCGTTGTAGCTATCTACATTTGCCGATATTTTAATATTCGCTATCCCAATACTCGCGATATCGATATACATTGGTTTGTCATATTCCTTGTTAACAACAATATCCTTCTGTGTTTGTGTTACTGGATCGTAATATTGTGATTCTGATACATTTCCTAACTGTTGTGAAAGGTTTGCAAAGTAGCTTTTGCCTGGGTCGTAGTAGGCGAGTTGGGATTCAATATATGTTTGGTATGACTCTGGGACTGGTTCTACCTTTGAATCTGCTCGAGCTTGTTCAATCATTCCATCGATATATGACTTTGCTAGTGGTATTACTTGACTCAATATGATTATGAGGCCAATTACTGCTAGTACTACAGAAATATATATTCTTGTTTTTTTTACTTTGGTTTGGCTTTCGGTTTGTATGTTCCAATCGGGATTTTGCATAACGATATATTACCAGATTTGTACATGCAATTGGGAGACCTACTAGCAAATTAAAATGGTGTTTGCTAAAATACTTGACTATGGAAAAAAGAGATTACTATGAAGTATTAGGTGTAGACAAAAAAGCAACTCAAAGTGAGCTTAAAAAAGCTTACAGAAACCTTGTTAAGAAATATCATCCTGATTCTAACAAGGATGATGGAGCTGAAGAGAAGTTTAAGGAAGTACAAGAGGCATATGAGATTCTTTCGGATGAATCTAAGCGTTCTGCATATGATCAATATGGTCATGCTGGTACTGCTGGGTTTAATCCTGGAGCTGGTGGATATTCTGATTTTAGTGGTTTTGATGGTAATACTCCTTTTGATATGGGGGATATTTTTAGTTCTTTCTTTGGTGGAGGTAATCAGGGTTTTGATTTTGGATTTGGTAATTCCTCTGGTAGAAGACAAGCTCAGGGTGGAGCAGATATTCGTTACAGAGTGAGATTGAAATTTGATGAAGCTATGGAGGGTGGTGAGTATGAGATTAAGGTTCAGAGGGATGAGACTTGTGAGCATTGTGAGGGTACTGGTAGTGAGGATGGTAAGGTTGAGACTTGT
>Ga0209373_10000734_pt1 | contig 46845 bp, 39 predicted proteins | sample Higcelweek5metaG_FD_187173 | JGI IMG/M metagenome (GOLD analysis project Ga0209373, IMG submission 187173) | Freshwater pond sediment microbial communities from the University of Edinburgh, under environmental carbon perturbations - High... | ecosystem: Environmental > Aquatic > Freshwater >... | reverse complement strand
GACTGGCTACAGACGCATTGATCACCAGCGGTGGTGCCTCCAGGGGGGACTACGACCTGATCCGGCTGGTGCTGGAAAATAAAGGGAGGGTTGTATGCTCCACCAGTACGATGGGGGGGGGCGGCTTTTTTACCTTCGGATTGCTGAACAGTGGGTTTGAACCTGGTGCAGCCCCAAACATACCGGTGTTTGCCCTGCCTGGATCACCCTCGGGCTGCCTGATCAATTTTGAGATGCTGGTTAAACCGGCACTGTTTAAACTGCTGGGGCACCGCAGTTTTGAGCGTCCCCAGGTAGAAGCCGAAGCGCTTGATTCATTCCCCGGTTCAAGGAAAACTGCAGTACTCAAATGGAGTAAGCTGGAAAAAAACAACGGCACTGCCAAGGTTCGGTTAAAAAGTCCTGACGAGTGCGGGATGTTTGCTTCCATTGCCGCTGCAAATTCGTTGACACTCCTTCCAGGGGGTACACGTACAAACAGTGGCGATACCATGCAGGTAGTACCTTTGGACTGGTAAACAGGTTGCATCTTTTGCAACAGTATTCCGTTCATGGTTCAACCGGATCATCACGAACGGGATAGTAACGGCTTATTCTGATTCCCGTTCAAGCATGCTCCCCAGGAGCCAGTCGGACTTAAGGATGAAGCTGCTGCAAATTTGTCTGGGCGGTTCATATTTCGCCGTTTTGTCGGCCAATAGAGCAACTAGTGATCGATAAAATGACAAAATCTACCCTCATCACGTCAAATTTTCGCTGCGATTTCCTAAGTCAGACAGACTCCTGAGGGGCCAGAATTCTGGCGATGCAGACGTACACGCTTTAACCTTAAAACAGCAATTAGTTATCTCACTCAAAGGGAATCTGATTGTTTGTTGATCTTCCTGTGTTTTTCTCTGAGTTCTCTGTGGTAACTGCTTTTAATAGGTTGATTCGCGTCTTTGTTTTTATCTTGCTAAACCGGCTCAGAAGCCAGTTTGTGGGCAGGTGAGATTCCTTCTTCGCATCGTCTCCAGTGATGATCCCAGATTTTTCATTAGGACACGAGATGCTGACGAGATGGTTTGCGAGCAGATTTTCGTCTGTTTGACGAGGCAATAACCGTAGCTATTGTTTGTGCTCTCTACTCTGCCCAGGTTCTGAACCCGAGTTTGGTGGTATATCTGCAGGAGCACAATCCGAACAAATCAGGTGAAACAACAGTCATCAGTTCAACCGGAATTGGCCGATCAGCTTCCTTAGGTCCTCCGTCAGGGATGCCAGTTTATCTGCTGCCTTGGTGGTCTCCAATGTCGATTGGGCTGTTGTCTGCATGACCTGGTTAATCTGGTGCATGTTATTGCTGATTTCCCGGCTGGTTGAGCTCTGTTGCTCCGCTGCCGTGGTGATCTGGTCAATCTGGCCAGTAACCTCGTTCACCTGATCGAGAATCTGTTGTAGGGCACTCCCCGAACGTGACGCCTCGGTAGTTCCCGCCTCCACCTCCCGCACACCGTTTTCCATTGAGTCAACAGCCTGCCGGGTCTCAATCTGAATGTTCCGTATCATTCCGGAGATCTCTTTAGTGGCGCGGGTTGTTCGTTCCGCCAGGGCGCGGACCTCGTCGGCAACCACGGCAAAACCACGGCCCTGCTCTCCGGCTCGCGCCGCTTCAATGGCAGCGTTCAGGGCAAGCAGGTTGGTCTGGTCGGCGATATCCTCAATGGTGCCCACAATTGCACCGATTTCATCGGAACGCGCACCAAGACCGGACACCTGACGCGCCGCCTCCTGGACTCTGGTAGCGATTCGATGCATGTCTTCCACCGTTTTCATCACAATCTTTGAACCACTGGTGGCGAGCTGGCCGGCATGGGTGGAGTTTCCTGCGGCGGCGTTGCAATTGGAAGCGATATTGTGAGAGGTTGCCGCCATCTCTTCACCCGCTGTTGATATGGTAGCTGCCTGAGATGCCACCTCTTCAGTGCCGGTGGCGATCTTTACGGAGATATTGTGCAGCCCCGCAGAGGCGGTTGCCAGATCATCGGCGCTTTCCGCCACCTTGCGCATGACTGTCTGAAGTTTATCCACAAAACGATTGAAATAGCTGGCTGCTTCACCAATTTCATCACGGGCGGTTATGTTCAACCTTACCGTCAGGTCGCCGTCACCTTGGGCAATATCATGCATCAGGGTAACCATCCGGGCCAAAGGCTGCAACGTCTTACTAACGAAGAGGTACAGCAGAAACGATAACACTACGGCAAGTATGCTGGCCAAACCCAGGATTACATACTTCAAATGGTCATAGACAGCCAGGTATTCACTCTGCTTTTCACCAACATAAAGCACACCGACCACTTCACCGGCAGCGTTTTTCAACGGATCATAGGCGGTAAAATACGGGTTGTTGAGTATTACCGCCTCACCGCGGTACGGCCTGCCCTGCTTGATGACCATTTCATAGGCCGGACCTTGGAGTCTTGTGCCCACGGCGCGGCTTCCGTCAGGCTTCATGACATTGGTTGATACACGGACGTCACCCATGAAGATGGTGGCGGCGCCGCCGAAAAGTTCCTTGATCTTGTCGGGTAACTCATAGTTGTCATTGATACAATACGTGCCTTGAAGAAGTTGGCCGTTCTCAATCCGCAACTCGGTACCCTTATATTTCAATATTTCATGAAAGGTTTTCATACGTGATTCCAGGTCCACGGATGCCTTACGCTTGAACTCCGTCTGCATTTTATAGAGACATAATGCCGACGTTGCCGCAATGGAAGATCAAAACGACAAGGATGTTTGCAATAATAAATTTGTGGCTCAGCTTCATGCTATTACCTCTTCCACTTGTGTTATCAACAGTGGTGAGCAGATCATTTGTGTTACAGTTGCGTGGTAATACAGTTTCCATTTTCACTGTTGGAACTATTCAGCACTATCACAGCCTCAAAAAAAAATATCATCCCCGAAGGTTCCTATCGGGGATCCATGAATCAAAAACTGGATTCCTGATTAAACCCTCGGGAATGACGATGCCTTTATTGAATATGTTGAATAGCTATAGCTGGTTAACTTCGAAATCGATGAAAGTTGGCCTCGCCCAGTCACATGTTCGTTACGATTTCTTGCGTCTGACAGGTTCCAAGCAGCTTCTCATACATGGTCAGCAGGGTTTCATTGCTGAGGGCAACAACCATCGGATGCGGGAAGCCTTTGTGTTCTGCTCCGTTTTTGACAATCATCTCATACAGTTCTCCGATGTACATCGAATATGCCTTGCGGTAATAATCCCACCAGACCGGCAGCCCTTCCGATGCCTGCTCAAAAAGATGAATCAACAGATGGTGCAATACCCGGAGTTTCATTTCAGCCCAGGCGCTTTCATGCAGTGCCTTTTCATAACACCAGGTGTAATCCGGGTACGCCTCTGACTGCTGCATTAACTGGGTAGCCGGCAGTAACCGCTCATCTTCCAGCGAGGAGGCGATCCCGCGGTTAATTGATCCGCAAATGAGTTCACAGTTGTCGGCAAATTTGCCGCTCAGCAACAGCTGGTTCACTACCGCAACCTGAATGGTGGTTGCTATAAGCCCACGAAATGTCCCGTTGAGGTTAGCGCTTTGTATGACTGCAATAAGGTCCAGATGGAGACGTTCTTCCAGAGACTCCCGTAACGCTGGATTCTGCCGGAAGACGCTGATTTCAAAGTGGTCATCTGCAAGAGCCTCACTGCCGAGCAGCATATCCAGGCACCCCTTGATGTTGTTGCTGATCTTCTCCTTTGTTTCCGCATTGATTGACAAATCAGTTTCCGGTTTCACGGTATCCTCCTGATGGTGTAGTGATGGGGGTATGGGCGGATAATCCGCTTTGAAAGACAAACAGCATCCATGAGTCTGTGGCATCTGTCTCCAACAGGCTCTTTCTTGAATTGAAAACGTTGCTTCTCAATCCGGGAACAGCTACCAGGGGTACAGGCTATGCACACGGCCATGCAGGCGGGCAATACCGAGCAGGATATCAATAGTCGGGGTTGGCTCACCTACGTTCTGTCCGATTTCACGCACGGCACTGACAAGTGCATCGAGCTCTATGGCTCTCCCGGCAGCGGCATCCTGAAGCATTGAGGTCTTGAATGCCCCCAGTTTGCGGGTTACCGCATTTCTCTCCTCGCCGCTTTGGGTAACCGGGCAGCCGATTTTAGCCCCGATCCGCGACGCCTCTGCCATGACATCCAGGCAGAAGCGGTTTACCAGCGGATCATCAAGGATCTGGTCGCAGGTTGCGCCCGTGATGGCAGAGACGGGATTCATCGTCATGTTTCCCCAGAGCTTGAACCAGATGTCGGTCTGGATACTTCTGGAAATCTCTACCTCCAGTGTTGCCGAGCCAAGCAGGCGCTCCAGCTTACGCAGCCGCTTGGAATCACTGCCATCGGGCTCCCCGATAATCAGCCTTTTACCGAAAACATGGCGTATAAAACCGGGCTCCTGCAGGGAAAAACTGCCATGTACGACACAGCCCAGTACATGGGCAGCGGGAATCCTGGCGGCGATTAAGCCGTCCGGGTCCACTGATGAAAGCCGTGTCCCGGCATAAGATCCCCCGAATCCATCAAAAAACCACCAGGGGATACCATTCATTGCGGTTAAAATCGTGGTATCCGGGCCGATTAGCGGAGCGATCCCCAGGGCGACCTGTGTTAATGCCGTGGCCTTGACAGCCACTATCACCAGATCCTGGACGCCCAGATCTGCAGGGTTGTCGGTGGCATACACCTTTTCGGTAAACAGCCGGTCTCCGCTTTGCATCCTCAGGCCGTTGTTTTGCAAGGCCTTCAGCGTAGCCTGACGTGCTACGACATGTACGGTATGCCCTGCATGGGCAAGCAGTGCCCCGATGAAACCTCCGACCGCTCCAGCGCCATAGATGCAAATCTTCATGTTGGCCCACCTGTCTGCCTAAAATGGTTTGAAGACACCTGAATCAATCTCCGGGGGAGGAATTGCTGATACAATCTGACCGAAACAGTATCTGTAGTTCAGATATGCAGATACTATGCCACGGAAACGCTGCTGCATAATCTTGAAAACTGTTGTTTTATTATTGGGTTGCGTTGAATGCGAAACGTCATCTCAACAACCGGTTTTTGTTTTGAGAATTTTAGTACTAAACCGGCATTCATTTGAGCGCAAAGTATGTCGTATTGATAAGCGATGTCTGTCATAATACGGACGTAGACGCAGTACGTTGGTGGGCCGCAGAGACCCAAAGCTGAAGGCTTAACCGGAAGAACGTCAGAAATAGCGTTGCATAACGCAGAACCAGCTAAAATCAGCTTGATTATAGTTCAATTGGATGCATAAATAGCAGCTCATTTGAGTTGCTGTTCAGGGGTTTAGTTAGTAACACCGTGTCCGTACGGGATTTATATTTTGTGCAGGAGGATGGAGCATTTTGATGAAACAGCTTTCAGCACTGTCAATACGGGCACAACTGGTTTTGATTACCCTGATCATTGCCCTGCCTGCCATTGTTATTATTATCTATGTTGGTGTTCAGCAGCGTAAGAACGCTGTTGATGATGCCTATCAGCTTACCCGTCTGATTGCCGAACGGATCACCTCGGAACAAAAGAATATGGCTGCGGCTGCCGAGCAGTTGCTGGTGACCCTCGCCCAGATGCCGGAGATCAGGCAACAGAACCAGGCCAGGGTTCAACAGCTGTTGCATACGCTTAATGAGCTGAATCCACAGTATGCCAATATTCTGGTAACCGACCTGAGCGGCAAGACCTGGGCTGCGGTCTTTATGCCGCCTCCGCCTGCCATGCTTGACGACCGGCGTTATTTCAAAAATGCTATCTCCAGCGGGCGACTATCGTCTGGCGAATATGTGGTCAGTAAAAGTATGGCCAACAAGCCGGTCTTTCATTTTGCCTACCCCTACCGTGACACTGTCGGCAAGATCGGCGGTGTTATCGTGGTTGCCTTCAGGCTGGATACCTATTCAACAATTTTGAAAAATAGCCCTTTGCCCGCGGGAACCAATTTTTTGTTGATAGATCACGCCGGTGTGATCATGCATCGTGCACTGGAACCGGAAAAGATTATCGGTAGAAAATATCCGGAAGTTGCCTTCAAAGAGATGCTGGCCGGACCTGACGAACAGTCCTTCCGGGGAATGGCCTCATTCGGTGATGAGCGCTTCATCAGCTATCGTAAAATACGTCTGCTGGGTGAATCAGAGCCGTACATGTATGTGCGGGTCGGTGTTCCGGTTAAAACCACCCTTGCCGCAGCTGATCAGACCATGCTGAAGAGTATTACTTTGTTTGGGGCATTCCTGTGTGGCGCATTTCTGCTGGCCTATCTGATTGGCAAGCGTTCTATTGTTGACCGGATTATCCTGCTGGAACAGGCCTCTCAGCGCCTTGCCAATGGCGATATGCGGACCCAGGTGGCCAGCGCCGTTTCAGGTGGCGAGATCGGGCGTCTGGCACAAAGCTTTGACACCATGGCCCGGCAGCTTGCCGAGCGTGAACAGGCGATACGTGAGAGTGAAGCCCGTTTGCGAAGCATTACCGACTCTGCCCAGGATGCCATCTTGATGATGGATTCGCAGGGGATGCTCACCTTCTGGAATCCGGCCGCAGAGCAGATCCTTGGTTATCATGCAGATGAGGCCCTGGGAAAGGATCTGCATGCCTTATTAGCCCCATCCCGCTATCTGCAGGCGTATCAGGAGGCCTTACCGGAATTTGTACGGTCCGGTCATGGTAATGCCATTGGCAAGACCATTGAACTGGCTGCGAAACATAAAGACGGGCAGGAGATCATGGTATCTCTGGCATTATCCTCCGTCTTGCTGCATGGGGCCTGGCATGCGGTCGGGATACTGCGGGATATAACGGAAATCAAACAGTATCAGGAGGAGTTGCTGGAAGCCCGGCATTCTGCGGAAGCCGCCAACCGGGCCAAGAGTGAATTTCTGGCCAACATGAGCCATGAGATCCGTACCCCGATGAACGGTGTCGTTGGTATGGCTCAACTGCTACGGTATACCCAACCCACCAGAGAGCAGGAGGAGTATCTGGATAACCTTGAACTCTCCTGTAAAAACCTGCTTGAGCTGATCAACGACATTCTGGATCTTTCCAAGATAGAGTCTGGCAAACTTGAGCTTGAGTCTGCCGTTTTCTCTTTGCGGAGCTGTATTCAGGAGGTAATCAGCAATCAGACCTCACGGATTGAACTGAAGGGGCTTCAATTGCTTGCCTCGCTGGAGGAGCAGGTACCTGGACAGGTGGTGGGGGATTCTTTGCGATTCAAGCAGATTTTGCTCAATCTGCTGGGCAATGCCATCAAATTTACGGAGGCAGGCAGTATAACGGTTTCCGGTATGCTTTCGTCCCGGCAGGAAACAGGCTGCACCTTCAGGCTGGTGGTGAGTGATACCGGGATCGGCATGACCGGGGAGACGTTGCAGCGCATTTTTAACTCCTTTGAACAGGCCGACAGTTCAACCACCCGGATCTATGGCGGCAGCGGCCTTGGACTTTCTATCTGCCGTCGCCTGACGGAATTAATGGGAGGGCGTATCTGGGCTGAATCAGCCTTGGGAAAGGGCTCCGTGTTCTTTGTTGAGTTACCGTTTGCCATTCCGCAGACAGAGGGAAACGGGGGGGATCAGCAGGCTGTACCGTCTGCGGAGCCGGTGCAGCCAGGGATGGACAGGAAGCTGAAGATACTGGTTGCTGAAGACAATAAGCTGAATGTCGATACCATCGTTGCCATGTTGAAGCAGATGGGGCATGAGTCGCAGGCTGTGTCAAATGGGCAGGAAGCCCTGGAAAAATGGCATGCATCTGCTTTTCATTGTATTCTGATGGATATCCAGATGCCGGTGATGGACGGTAATCTGGCTACTGCAACAATTCGCAAGCAGGAACAAAAAATGGGGGGGCATACGCCGATCATTGCCATGACCGCTCATGCGCTGCATGGGGACCGGGAACGCTTTCTGGCAGAAGGGTTTGACGGCTATGTCTCAAAACCGGTGGAGATGCAGGCATTGGCCGCAGAGCTGCGGCACCTTTGTGGAAATTCCCCTCAATCCTCCTTTTGATAAAGGGGAGTAAGACTACTTTGTCAGATTCAAAATCAAATTCCCCTCAATCCCCCTTTACAAAGGGGGATTGAGGGGAATTAGCCGTTTGGTGCTGAAATCTGATTAAGTAGAAGTAAGATTGATGAAAATCAAAGGCCACCACCCCTAACCCCTCCTTAAAAGGAAGGAGGGGGACCAAATACCGGACAACGCCGTATTATTTCAGACTAACCCCGGCTTCGCCCTGCGCAACTACCTGTACAGACAGGCGGTCCGGCAACACTGACGCATCACCCAGGGTGAGCGTCTTGACCGTGCCACTCAGCCTGACCCGCTCGGTAAGTTGCAGTGACGAAAGCGCAGTTGATGCCTTGGTACGGGCCTTTTCCAGCTGTTCTACAACGGTATCGTTCAGCTTTCCCTTGATGGTGCTACGGATGGCACTGCTAAATAGCCAGCTGCCGGCGCTGATCAGCCATCCTGCATTTTTGGTGTCAAAATCAACATCTTCAAAGGTAAGAGAGTTGTTCTGAGGAGTATAGACCGGTTTGGCAAAAACCGTCAGTTCGCCGTCAAAATCGCCGGTGGTGGTCAGGGCTACCATTAAACGGCCTCCATCTTCCTTCAGGCTGAATTTCTTGATGGTTATCTTCTTGTCTTCTCCAAAGGTCTTATCAAGTAACACCGGATTCAAGGCGGTTACAAGATCTTCAAAGAAAATATCGGTGGCCAGCTGGATATGGAAATTTTTATCAAAATCAGGCAACTGCTGTACGGGAGGCAGGCTTCTCGCCGGAGCAGCAGTTGGCTTGGGACCAACGGTTATTGCAGCGCCGGTAACGACGCCGATAGACAGCCTGATCTGATTGTTGGCCGCCAGCAGCGGGCTCATGACAATCTTTTCGGGAGTCAGCTTCAGCCAGGTGCTGAATTCCTTATTGATCATGATCGGTTCAAACGCATGCTGCCAGAGGGGGGTAATCTTTGATTTCAGCTGGACAGCGTCGTTCACCTTATTATCAATAATGGGCGCAAGCAGCCGTTGCACCGGTTGGGTAACACCTTCAACCATGCTTTTCGGCTTCAGGGAGAGCGGTCCCAGCTTAAGCGTGTCAGCCAGATTGGATGCCAGACCGGTATAATAAAGCTCTGTCTTGAGACGCCAGTCAGGGGCTACGTTTACTCGTGCCTTAAACTGTAACCCGGCTCGCAGCGGGTAACTCTCATAGAAGCCATAGCTGAAGGTTAGTTGCACAGGCAGGGTAAAGTGGATGAAATTATCACTGGCCGTTACGACAACCGGGCCGGTGCGCAGCACGGTAACCGATGTTCCCAACCCGGCTTGTCCCTTGTAAAGTGATTGGGGAAGTGACTGGTTGACGATGGTGGTGAGATCAGCAGCAGAGGTTTGGATACTCAGGTTGATTGAAGATGCAGGCACAGCTGCAAAGGCAGATACGCTGCTGAATAGCAGCAGTGCAATAAATAGTAAGAGATGTCGGTACAAAATGGAATTACCCTCCTTATGGGGAATGTCAGCTACGTTGTTCATTTCAAAACGTGGCTTGCAAGCACCTTCTGCAGATCATAGATGTTGACATCCTTATTAAACTTCTTCTCTAGCGGGATTGTGTCATTGCCAAGCCACAGTTTAAGTTCTGCGTTCAGATCAAAGCTCCCACCTGTCAGGATACTGAATTTTCTGATATTGCCGTAGGGGATGGACAGGTATTCCAGCTGCCTGCCGGATATCCCTTGAATATCTATGAGTATCAACCTTTTGTTGGTGAACAGAAACGTGTCTCTGACCACCACAAAACCCTCTTCAATGATTTCGCCATCAATAAGCAGCTGGCCAAATTCTGCATGATACTTTTTGTTTTCCTGTAGCATACTGCTCTTCGTTTCTCCTGAGAAGAATCCCATTGTTTACCCCCTGCGCTGATATTGTTTGCGTCTGATTGTGACGGTGAAAAACTGAAAGTCCTCTATCCATGACAGGCCGTTCGGTTGTAGATAAAGTATAAATATCAAAATGTTATTTTGCAAAGTACTCTGCTGTGGATTTGACTGATCTGATTCCGACCGAAATGGTTTTGGGCTTGCCCTGCTGGTCAATCCGGTTGCCGTGCACCACAAATTCACTCAGACCGATATGGTTGGCATTACCCCAGTCATAGGTGTAGCCAAGCCGTGTCCAGGGGTAGGGTAATGGTGCGGTGTTGCTGGTTGCCGGATATGCATAGCTGTAGATGAATTGAGTGCGATTGTTGAACCAGCCCTGGTAGTCTCTGAATTCCGAGACCCCGCCTTCTGTAGCCTTAACCTTTTCGTCTGCGGAAAAGCTCCAGAACATACTGGAAGGATAGTCGGTCTGGCATTCCTTATCGGTTATTTCGGGATCGGGGCAGGGTCTGAAGAGATCTTTGGGTGAAACCCACAGCTCAAGTACATACTGGGCTTCCCTGGCGTCTCCAGCTGTTGCATATTCAGGAGGAAGCCCCAGTAGCTGTGCCAGCCGTAAGGCAGATGGTGAGGTTCCACTGAAGTAGTTTTTCAGCTCTGGAGCTACGGTTACCCAGGTGTCCCATTTGTAGGTTGGACATTCTTTGCCTTCTTTGCAGGTGTCGTCGGCAGAGCAGCCACCAGCCGGGCATTTGTAATAGGCTCCTGCACTGCCCATCCATGAGGTGACCAGCAAACGGCTGCCCACCACTCCGTTTTCCCAGATCAGGTCAGGGTTGTCGTTGGTGACCGGTGTTAACCCCTGGAAGATTTTGGCTGGTGTTACAATGCTGGAATCCAGTATCGCTCGCAGATATGCGGCTTTCGGATCGGTTGGCGTTTCCGGGCCGACATCGTTCCCGCAGCCCGATAGCCCCAGCATACTGACAAAGAGGATGGCAAACAGTAATCGTAAGGTAGTGCTTTGCTTTTCAGCAGCTCCCATGGTGTTCCTCATCTCTTTCATATGATCAGTAGATTGCCTGTATTGATCTGCAGGTTTTTTGTAGATACTGCCATCACCTGCCGTTGTCAAACGATCTTCACAAGAGTTGAACGACTTCAATCAGTATGAAGAGGCTCAAGATGTCTGAAGATGGGGAAGATGCAGATCTCAATTGATCATTAACTGTTGTCATCGCTGATAAAGGATAGTAGTTTAACCGCTTGGCCGATACGGTTGCTAATGAAAACCGTTTTTGCCTGGGGACAACGGAGCGTCTCCAGGTGTCTGATCAGTGGTGCATCAATACCTCACCATTAGTGAGTTACCCGTATTAATCATGTTTGATCATATTCCGCGTCTGCTGAAACTAGCAGGCCCCATGATATTGTCTTCTTCTGCAATCACGATGATGCAGATCATTGATGCCTTAGTCCTGTCACGCTACTCAAGTGAAGCGGTTGCGGCAATGGGACCTTCAAGTATGGCTGTTATCCTGTTTCAGGGATTCCTGTTCGGCACTGCAGGCTACGCTGGCACCTTTGTAGCGCATAGTCACGGACGTAACGATGCCCTGGGGGTTCGCCGGTCAACCTGGCTTGGTATGTATACCGCGCTGGTTTCAGGAGTTGTAGCGCTTCTGGCCGCGTGGCCGATTGCCCAACTGTTTTTACTTGCGGGTCATGGGCCGCAGGTTGCCAGGGATGAGAGCGCCTATTTTTTGATCTGTATGGCCGGATCGTTCTTCCCGGTTCTTTGTTCTGCCATCGCCGGATGGCTTGCAGGAATCGGACGGACGGTTACCGTTACCTGTGTGACCTTTGTATCGTTTGCCGTAAATGCTGTGCTGGCATGGGGGTTTGTCCTTGGCGAATGGGGGTTGCCACGGATGGGAATTGCAGGAGCAGCTACTGCAACAGTGTTGGCCCAGATGGTTGCTGCTGTTCTCTATACCGCTTTGTTTATAAAGTCGGGCGGATTTACTGATGCTGGTGCCCGACGCTTTGATGGCGTGGAGTTTCGTCGTTTTCTTTCGTTGGCTGTGCCGTTTGGGTTAAGGATTAGCGGTGAGCTGGCGGCCTGGACCCTGTTTCTGGTTGTGATTGGACGATTGGGAACCATAGAGCTGGCAGCATCAAGCATCGCTTTCCGGATCAATGGCCTGGCTTTTTTTCCGGCATTGGGGCTTGGACAGGCCGCCGGGATTCTGGTGGGCCATGCCCGTGGTGCCGGAAAGGACTCTGACGTACCAGCCATTGCCTGGCAGTCACTTGCAGTATGCGAGCTCTGGATGCTGGCCATGGCGGTGATCTTTGCAACTGCTGCGGTGCCACTTGTATCCGTTTTTGCCGGTACTGGTCCTGAAAGCGCCCAAATTGTCGAAACAGGGGCTTTGATCATGAAATTTGTGGCTATCTACTGTATGTTTGATGCAGCAAATATTGTGGTCGGGTGCGTACTTGCTTCAGCCGGTGAAACCCATTGGGTTGCAAAAGCGTTCTTTGCTTCAACCTGTGTGTTCCTTTCCCTTTTGTGGCTGATAGACCTGACCATGCCGGGGTTGGTAACGGAGTGGGCGTTGGCAACAGCCTTTGTCTTTGCCACTGCAGCCATCTGGACCGTTCGTCTCAAAAATGGCTCGTGGAGAAAGGTACATGTGTTACGGGATGAAGCATATGGGCGATAAGTGAATAAACCGGTACCAACAACTCTGGATTTGAAGTTGGCACGTCTGTGTGAGCTGTGCCCGGTTTGTCGCCATGCGCGAAAAAAACAACAGGGACTTGCTTTTTCCTTTGTAAAAGGGATAGAAGGGGATATCTGTCCTTTCTGCAAGGCTTATGAGCGGGTCTATGGCAGAAAAGCGCATACATCGGAGAGAATATGAGCGTCTTAACAGTGGTAGCAAAGGTGGTTGCAAAAGATGGCGCCATAGAGCAACTTAAGGCTGAGTTGCTGAAGCTGGTCGAACCAACCCGGCAGGAAGCGGGGTGTATCGAGTACCGGCTGCATCAGGATTGTGATGATCCGGCTGTCTTTACCTTCTATGAAAACTGGGAGAGTTACGCCTGTCTGGAGCAACATCTGGATTCGAAACATTTTCAGGTTTATATGCTTGCTACCGCTGACCTGATTGCTGAAAAATCGGTGAATAAACTGGAAGAGATTACACGATGCTTGTGAAGGTTATTTCAGGCGGGCAGACCGGCGTTGGCCGGGCAGGGCTTGACGCAGCAATGGAGGCAAACATTCCGGTTGGAGGGGCTTGTCCTAAAGGACGTAAGGCTGAGGATGGCGCGATACCTGAGCAGTATCCGCTCACTGAGCTGAAAACGGTTTCCTATACCATCCGTTCCGAGCGGAATGCCAGGGACTCCGATGCTACCCTGATTCTGAACCTGGGGGGACTGAGCGGCGCTACTGCCAAGACACGGGAGTATGCCCACCAGCATGGTCGGCCTTACCTCGTACTGCAGCTGGAACAAAACCCCGATCCTCACGAAGTACGGCACTGGTTAGAACAACACCAGGTCAGGGTGCTTAATATCGCTGGGCCACGCGAGTCCAAGCGACCGGGTATTTATACCCGGTCACTGGCCTTTCTGCGGGAGGTCCTTGTATAGCAACTATCTAAAACCACTCACTTTGTCAGAAGGCAGCGTCTAAGCCCCCCTGATAAAGAGAGGCTTAGACAGGTAGTGGTGCGAAACAAGTAGGTGTTCCAAGATACAAGAGGAAAACCTGGTTACCTATGGTGCCGATACCGTGGCGAATCATAATCATAATCGTAATCATAGGTGTCGCGATAATGGGAGCGACCACGTCTGCTGTAATCGTCAGTCTCATAGCGTTCAGATTCATTAATTATCACTACTCTCTCCGGTTCGTAGTAGCCACGGCGTTCATAGACCACCGGAGGTTGGGCGATGGCTGTTACTGCAACAATTGTTGAGAGAATAGCAGCTGGAATCCACAGTGGATTAAAGTCACCGCCACGACGATGATGATTGCCTGCGTAGGCTGTGGTCGTCAGCATGCTTGAAATAAGCCCGATTGCAACCATGGTTAAAAGAGTCTTTTTCATGTTAATCTCCTTTATTGAAGTTCAACGTCTGTATTAATTGTAATAGCAGTAACTGTGCCAATCAAGAGGAATATAAATGGCCTTAAATAACACTGTGTTGTAATTAATGCCTTGCTCATTTTTTGTGGTGACTATCTTATATAATCCTGCTAATACCTCATTTCAGTAACGTAAGGGATGAAGGTTGTCTTTGGGTGTAACCATTAAAGAGACATGCATAAAATGGTGTCTTTGCACGTTGTCAAACGCGCGCAGCTTTGCTAAGGATATAAAAGCTTGCTGGCATATAGAGTGTATCATCCAGATGTTTTGAGACGATTGTTCGGACAGTCACTCAGACGGTACGTAAACGACAAAAGGAGACAAGTATGAACAAATCAGAACTCGTTGCAAAGATGGCAGACGTTTCAGGGCTCACCAAGGTTCAGGCGGAAAAAGCACTGGCAGCATTCACCGGCAGTGTTGAGGCTGCCCTCAAGGCAGGCGACAAGGTTGCTCTGATCGGATTCGGTACTTTTTCTGCTGTTGAGCGTAAGGCCCGCATTGGTCGTAATCCGCAAACAGGTAAAGAGCTTAAGATTGCTGCCAAGACATCCGGCAAATTTACTCCTGGAGCATCACTTAAGGATCTGACTCCCCCAAAAGCTGCTGCACCCGTTGAGAAAGTGGCACCCGCAAAGGCAAAAGCACCTGCAGCAAAAGCTAAAGCTAAAAAGTAGGGTCGTAGAATGGCATCCGCTTTTATTGGGGCTGGCTGCCGATCTTTCCCCTGCCACGCTGTAGTTGTCGAAATGTCTTCAGATGAAATGCAGTATCTATTAACGAGACCAAACTACTGACGGGCTGACCAGTGCAGCCCGTTATCAGGAACAGCCATGACCTTAACCAAACGTGAACTATCGGTAAAGCTTCAGAATAAATTGGGAACGAGCCAGAAAACTGCGACGGCCCATGTTGAAGCGGTGATTGATCTGATTAAGAATACTCTTGAACTGGGAGAAAACGTCAAGATTGCCGGTTTCGGGGTCTTTGAGGTGAAACAGAAAAAAGCCAGACGAGGACGTAACCCGCAGACTGGTGATACTATTACCATCGAACCTCGGCGAATTATCAGCTTCAAACCCAGCAATATTTTAAAGCAAGGTCTTAATCGCGAGGAACCATGAAGGTTACCGAGAAACATCTGAAGGCTCGCTGTACAGAATTAAATCTGGGGCCTCTTAAAGACACCTCCTTTGGCCTGCGTACCGAAAAAACCACAAAAGGATATACCGTTAGCCTGGTATACCGGGACAACACCCCTCCAGAACTGCTGATCACTGATGCAAGTGCAGCTGAAGCTGATGCCTGCGTATCCGGCGTAGCCACCACTTCAACGGTATTTAAAGCGATTCAGGGTACCATCAAGCCGGAATTTATTCCGCAGGAACTGTTTCTTAAACAGCACGGAGAACGTTGTCCCAAATGTGGTTCCCGTGACATCAATCCCGGACATATCCAGACTGTCAGGAGTGAGCTTGAACAATGGTGTAACTGCAGCCGCTGCGAGACCAGCTGGACCCGTTGTTACAAGCTCTCTGGCTATCAACTTCCAGACAAGGCAGAAAAACCTCAAAACTGAAGCCGTGATCAAGTCGGATACTCCTCTGGACAGATCTTCGTTGTGACTGGGATAGTCTGGTTGTTAATCTTCTGTTTAACGGGATTACCCCAGTCGTTTTTTTATATGATTGATGAGCCTGACAGGCTCACTCTTGCTTGACAAACAGCAGAAACGCCATGGCCGGACGTTTACTGCTTTCCCGCATGGCAAACTGCATACCGTCAAACCGCCATCCCCTGGCAGTCCATTCGTTTAACACCTCTTCAATGGCATCTTCCGTTACATTTGAGAGTTCCACAACCTTATACTGCAGCATGAAGCACCTCCTGTGGGCGGTCTGTATAGTACCTGACAGCAGCCATTCCGGGCAACCGGAATGGCCCTGGTTGACAAACCGGGCTTTTGTAGTATTTCAACTTCTATTACTTTCTGTAATGGAGATGCTCCCATGTTGGAAAAATCTGCAGAACAGCAGGCGTTTGCTGATGACCCCCGCCTGAAGCTGGTGGAGCGAGCCATGAAGCGGCTGCAGTATCAACCCGATGCCCTGATTGAGGTGCTGCATACTGCTCAGGAGGCTTACGGGTATCTGAGCCGTGAGCTATTGGCCCACGTTGCTGCCAGGCTGCGTCTGCCGGAGAGTCAGGTCTTTGGTGTAGCTACTTTCTACCATTTTTTTACCCTGCGCCCCAAGGGAGAACATTCCTGTATCGTCTGCACCGGCACCGCCTGTTACGTCAAAGGGGCTGGAGAAATCGTCAGACAGCTGGAGCAGACCTGTGGCATTCATGCCGGACAGACAACGCCGGATGGCAAGCTGTCGCTGGGTACGGCCCGTTGTCTGGGCAACTGCTCACTGGCACCGATGATGACACTGGACAATACGGTGCATGGGCCGGAGACGCCGGGTGGGGCATTGGAAAAACTGCAGCGGCTGCTGGAGGTGTCTGATGAACAGAGCTGAGCTTGCCGAACTTGCCGAGGTGGTGGCTACCCGTCGTCAGGAACGTCGCCTGCGCCTGTTGGTCTGCTGCGGATCGCCCTGCATGGCAGCGGGAGCAGAGGCGGTTGTGGCGGTATTGCAGGATAAACTCGGTGCCGTGGGGAATCCGGCTGAACTTGAGTTGGCGAAAACCGGTTGTCAAGGCCCCTGTAGTCGGGGGCCACTGCTGACCGTACAACGCTCTGGCAAGCCTGACAGGATCTATCAGAAGACTACACCTGCATTGGCTCTGGCCATTCTTGAGGCAGAGCTGCAGCAGACGCTGCTTCCGGATGAAGACTGCCTGCCTGTCGATTATCCGTTTTTTGCCCGTCAGACCCGGTTGGTACTGGCCAACAGTGGGCGGATTGACCCGGAGAGTATTGAGCAGTACATCGGCTATGGCGGCTACGATGCCCTGGCCCAGGTTCTGCATGATATGAGCCCTGATGAGGCCTGTGACAGCGTTGTAACCAGCGGGCTGCGGGGCAGGGGTGGCGGTGGCTATCCCACCGGTCTCAAGTGGCAATTGGTACGCAAGGGAAGCGGCGATAAGAAATATCTGGTGGCCAATGGTGATGAAGGGGACCCCGGAGCGTATATGGACCGCTCTTTGATGGAATCAGACCCGCACCGGATTCTGGAGGGGATGGCTATTGCCGGATACGCCATCGGTGCGGAACAAGGGTATATCTACGTGCGAGGCGAGTATCCGATTGCTGCGCAGCGCCTGCAAAAGGCGATCCGTGATGCCGAGCGGACCGGCGTATTGGGGAGCCGGGTGCTGGATTCAAACTTCAGTTTCAGGATTGATATCAGGATCGGTGCTGGCGCCTTTGTCTGTGGCGAAGAAACCGCACTGCTGGCCTCCATCATGGGGCGTCGCGGCCAGCCACGCCCCCGCCCTCCCTATCCGGCCCAGGCCGGACTGTGGGGCTGTCCGACACTGATCAACAACGTTGAAACCTTTGCCAATATTCCGGCCATATTCAGTATTGGCCCACCCGCCTTCAGTGCCATTGGCAATGGCAAGAGTCGGGGAACCAAGGTCTTTGCCCTCTGCGGCGAGGTGGTCAACAACGGGCTGATTGAGGTACCGATGGGGATGACACTGCGGGAGATTGTCTTTGAGATCGGTGGTGGGCTGGCAAACGGCGCCGCCTTCAAGGCTGCACAGACCGGCGGTCCCAGCGGTGGTTGTATCCCGGCGGAAAAGCTGGATACGCCGGTGGATTACGAGAACCTGCAGGCATTGGGCTCAATCATGGGCTCTGGCGGCCTGATTGTGATGGGGGAGCAGAGCTGCATGGTGGATGTGGCCCGCTTCTTTATGGAGTTCTGTCTGGATGAAAGCTGTGGCAAGTGTGTTCCCTGCCGTACCGGTACGGTGGAGATCTTCCGTTTGTTATCCAGGATCTGCAACGGCAGTGCAGTCCCCCGTGATCTGGACAATCTGGAGCGGCTTTGCCGGATGGTCAAGGATACTTCACTCTGTGGCCTGGGGGCGGCGGCTCCCAATCCGGTACTGTCAACGCTGCGTTGGTTCAGGCATGAGTACGAGGCCCATATTCTGGAGCGGCGCTGTCCTGCAGATGTCTGCAGTATGAACGTCTTGCCGCTGCATCTGCTGGCAGACAGACTGCTGCACCGGATTACCGCAGGACGTCAAGATGGGGAGGGGTTCTGATGGCGGCTATCACGTTGACCATGAACAATGAACTGATCAGTGCCCGTCAGGGACAGACACTGCTTGAAGTGGCTCGGGATCACGGGATTGCAATCCCCACCCTTTGCCATCAGGAAGGGCTGGAGGCGATGGGTGGCTGCAGACTCTGCCTGGTTGAACTGCAGGGGAGTTCCCGGCCGGTTCCGGCCTGCCTGACCCAGGCGCTTGAAGGGATGGTTGTCACTACCCACAGCGATACCATAATGGAATATCGCAGGATGCTGGTGGAGCTGCTGCTGGCAGAGCGGACCCATACCTGTGCTGTCTGCGTACAGAACGGCAACTGTGAGTTGCAGAGTCTGGCGGCTCATCTGGGGATAGACCATGTCCGTTTTGATTACCTGCATCAGAATCTGCCGATGGATGCCAGCCGGGAGCGGTTTGCTCTGGATCACAACCGCTGTGTACTCTGTTTACGTTGTGTGCGGGTCTGTGATGCGGTGGAGGGGGCCCACACCTGGGATATACGGGGCAGGGGGGTAACCAGTCGGGTGGTGGCTGATCTGGATCGGCCCTGGGGTGAAAGCACCAGCTGCACCGACTGCGGCAAGTGTGTCCAGATCTGTCCCACCGGTGCCCTTTTCAAGAAGGGGGCCACCGTGGGTGAAATGATCAAGGAACGGGAGTTTCTGGCCCGGATTCTCGAACGGCGACGTCAGGTAACGTTGGGGAGGTCGCTATGAGCAGGTTGCGTCTGGCTACGGCCTGGTTGGGGGGCTGCTCCGGCTGTCATATGAGTTTTCTGGATCTGGGGGAGCGTCTGATCGATATTTCTGGCTCACTTGAGCTGGTCTACGGTCCGCTGGTGGATGCCAAGGTATTTCCTGAAGGGGTTGATGTGGCGTTGATCGAGGGGGCGGTTGCCAACCTTGAAAATCTGGAGCTGCTGCAACAGATCAGGGAACGTTCAGATATACTGGTCAGTTTTGGTGACTGTGCCATAACCGGTAATGTAACCAGTTTACGTAATTTTTTCAGTGTGGATGACCTGTTGACGGCGGTTTACCATGCAGGTCCCGGTAATGCTCCGCGTTCCGATCAAGCGGGGGAGCTGCTGCCAGAGCTGTTACCACGGGTGTTGCCCCTGCATCAGGTGGTTGAGGTGGATGCCTACATCCCCGGTTGCCCACCTGATCCGGAACGGATCTGGGCAGCTCTGTCGGCATTGCTGAAAGGCGAACCGGTGCAGTTGAGTGAAGATCAGCGGACGTTTGGGTAGTTTTATAGCACGCGGATTTGACGGATTTGCGCGGATATAACTTGCATGTACAAAGTTTTGTCCAGTAGAGCACAGAGAAAAACCAATCATCTTTTTGCTTTTGTTTCTACCCGATATATTTTGTGCCTTTGACGTTATCTGCTCTGTGTTTAATCGTTTTTATCCGCTCAATCCGCGTCATCAGCGGGCCATCGCTGTTAATATGTTTGGAGAACCTATGTCCAAGACCATCACCATAGCGCCGGTAACCCGGATCGAAGGCCACGCCAAGATCACCATCCAGTTAAATGATGCTGGCGAGGTGGCCGATGCCCGTTTTCATGTTACTGAATTCCGGGGGTTTGAGAAATTTTGTCTGGGGCGCAGCTACCGGGAGATGCCCTCCATCACTGAACGGATCTGCGGGATCTGTCCGGTTAGCCATGCCCTGGCTTCCGCCAAGGCTGGCGATGCCCTGAAGGGGGTCAAGATACCGCCTGCGGCTGAAAAACTACGGCGTCTGATGCATTATGCCCAACTGGTGCAGAGCCATGCCTTAAGCTTTTTTCTGCTTTCGGGGCCAGACCTGATTCTGGGGATGGAGAGTGACCCTGCCAAACGGAACCTGATCGGCCTGATTGAGGCGCAGCCGGAACTGACCAGAGAGGGGATCAGACTGCGCCAGTTTGGCCAGGAGGTCATCCGGCTTCTGGGAGATCGGTCGGTTCATCCGGCTTGGGCGATATCCGGCGGGGTGAGGGAACCGCTTGCGCCGGAAAAGCGCAACTTGATTGCAGCCGGTTTGCCGGAGGCGCTTGAGACCGCACTGAAGGCGATTGCGCTTGGCAACGATGCACTGGAACGGATGTCTGATGAGGTCAGCTGCTATGGTAATTTCCCCAGCCTTTTTCTTGGTCTGGTAACTCCTGATGGCGGCCTTGAACAGTACGACGGCAAGCTGCGCCTGATTGATAGCGAAGGTAACAACCTTGAAGGTGATCTTGATCCGGCCCGTTATGCTGAATTCTTTGGAGAGTCGGAACAGAGTTGGAGCTATCTCAAGTTTCCCTATTACAAGCCCCGTGGCCATACCGGTGAAGGGATGTACCGGGTGGGGCCATTGGCCCGTCTGAATGTGGCAGAGTACGCCGGTACACCGCTGGCAGAGCAGGAGCTGAAGAAGTTTAGACAGTTCCGGGAGGGGGGCGGTCCGGTGCTGGGCAGTTTTTACTACCATCAAGCCCGTTTGATCGAGCTGCTTTTCTGTCTTGAGCGGATCGGACAGCTGCTGGATGACCCGGAACTGCTGGACTCCCATGTCCGCAGCCATGCCCGGACCAATAACCGGATCGGGATAGGTGTTGTAGAGGCGCCACGGGGGGTACTGTTCCATGAATATCATGTTGATGATGAAGGACTGCTTTCCTACGTTAACCTGATCATTGCTACCGGACAGAACAACATGGCTATGAATCGTACCGTGTTGCAGATAGCCCGGAAATATCTTGCTGCAGGACGGTTGGATGAAGGGCTTCTGAACCGGGTGGAACATGGTATCCGCTGCTACGATCCCTGCCTTTCCTGCTCTACCCATGCTGTGGGCAGGATGCCGATGCAACTTGAGCTGGTTGGGCCTGACGGCAGGCTGATCCAGTCTCTCAGTCGGTCATTCTGACCCCTTGACAGCAGCAAAAGAGTGCTTATCTTTTGGTCAGAAGGAAGTACAACGTCACAAACAAAAGGAGAAATGTGTCATGGCAATCGTCAAGTACAATCCGTTACGTGAGCTGCGCAGCATGCAAGACCAGATGGACCGTCTGCTGAATCTTTCCTGGGGTGGCAGTGACTATCCGGGCGAGGATATTAAAGAGGGGATCTGGCAACCGGCGGTGGATATTTACGAAACCCAGGATTCAATTGTCATCAAGGCAGAACTGCCCGATGTGGATCAGAAGGATATTGATGTACGGATTGAAGATAACCTGCTGACCATTAAAGGGGAACGTAAGCACGAGAGCGAGGTCAAGAAAGAAAACTATCACCGGATTGAACGGTATTTTGGCGGCTTCCAGCGCAGCTTCAAACTGCCCGGTACGGTGGATCGGGAAAAGGTGGCTGCAGCCTGCGATAAAGGGGTGCTTACGGTAACGCTGCCCAAGAAGGAAGAGGTAAAGCCGAAGCAGATCAATGTTGAGGTAAAATAACGGGAAATGTTCGTATAATCACAAAAAGGCCGGGAGGTTTCCCGGCCTTTTTGTGTATTAGTGGGCTACGACAACAATATGCTGGGGTACTATGCATTTTCAAGTTACAAATTTCTCCTTTTGTGAAGTCAGCTTCATGTACCATGTTCAAACGCATATGGTTAAGGAGTAATAGGTTTCATTAATGCATGTTACATGTGTGAGCTAACCGTATACTGTGTCGTCGTCTTTTTTGCCTCCTTGCTTCGCCATTGAGCAGAAGCGGAATAACTAATTGTAACCCAAACAGAAAGGGCCGGGATTTCTCCCGGCCTTTTCTGTACTTGAATAGATAGTGACCAAAAATCAGGCAGGCTTTTTGCTTTCATCACCTTGGCTGGCTGTCTCTTTGGGTTGTTCAGCTGCAGACTGTTCCGGGGTGGCCGCCTGATTTTTCTTGATCAGTTCATCAACCTCTGCCTTGCGAGATTCTTCCTGTATATTTTTCTGGAAGTCTTCGGATGCCTTCTTAAACTCTGCCAGCCCCTTGCCCAGGGACTTGGCCAGCTCCGGCAGTTTGTGAGGACCGATAACAATCAGTGCGATTACCAGTATAACGATCATTTCAGGCATGCCGATTCCGAACATGGTTGGTTCTCCTTGTTGACAGTCTAAATTGCATGAAACAACATTAAAGCTTTAATCCGGGCTGCATGGCAACAAAAAAATGAACTGCCCACGCAACACGAGTATGTGGTAAAATGCATAAAAAGTAATCACTGGTGTATAAAATTTACTCAGGAGGTGTGGGTGCCATTGTTACATTCTCTTAGAATTGCCAATCTGGTCCTGCCGCACAATATCATGCTTGCTCCACTTGCAGGTATTACCAATCATGTTTTCAGGCTTGTCTGCAGGCAGCAGGGGGCGGCACTTGCCTTTACTGAAATGGTCAGTGTTAACGGCATGGTTCGTGAAGGTGAAAAGACGTTGGCATTGCTGGCAAGCTCACCGAATGACCGCCCACTGGGGGTGCAGATCTTTGGCGAGTCCGCTGAACTGTTGGCTAAAGCTGCTGAAATGGTTGAGGATCGTGCTGATCTGCTGGACATTAACATGGGGTGTCCGGTGCGGAAGGTGGTCGGGAGCGGCGCAGGTAGTGCGTTGCTGAAAGATACGGCACGAATTGCTGCTATTGTACGATCAGTACGCAAGGTAACCAGGTTGCCGCTGACTATCAAGATCCGAAGCGGTTGGGAATGCGGTGATGATGCCTGGCTGGAGGTGGGGCGGATAGCCGAGGCAGAGGGGTGTGATGCGATTACCTTGCATCCCCGGAGTCGGGCCCAGATGTTTAATGGAAAGGCCAACTGGCAGCAGATTGCCCGACTGAAACAATCGATACGGATACCGGTCATTGGCAGTGGTGATCTGTTTTCCGCTGAAGACTGTCGGCGGATGTTGACTGAGACCGGCTGTGACGGTCTGATGGTGGCGCGGGGGGCATTGGGTAACCCCTGGATATTTAAACAGACCATTGAGCTGCTTGAAGGAAAACCGGTGACGCCGGTTACCGCTGATCAGCGTGCCGAAATGTCTGAAAAACACCTGGAACTGTACTGTGAAGAGCTGGGTGAAGCGGTTGCAGTACGCGAGATAAAGAAACATCTGGGGTGGTATATCCATGGAGTGCCTGGGGCAGCGACATTCCGCAGGACTGTGAATACTGCCCATACCAAAGATGATCTGCTGGCAGTAATCGCCCGGATCAAGGATACAGGAGCCTGAGAAACGGTGCAGACAGACCTGAGTGGATATGCCCTGACCGTACTTGACAGTGTGGGGGACGGGGTCATTGTAGTGAGTCGGGAAGGGTTGGTTACACTGATGAACCCTGCTGCCGAGGAGATGACCGGTCGTTCCCGACGGCAGATGTTGAGGACCGTTTTCAAGGACTCCTTTGCGTCTGAACCTGTTCTGGTTGAGATGGTGGAACGGACTTCTGCAACCGGTGTTTCTCTTTCCGATCAGGACAATGTGGTGCTGAATCCGTCTGGACGGGTGATCCCTGCCAATGCCACCACCTGTCCGTTGCTGAGGTCTGATGGTGAGGCTATTGGCGTCATACTAACCCTGCGGGATTTAACCTCCATTCGTGAACTTGAGGCAGCGGTCAGGCAGGCTGACCGGCTTTCCACCCTGGGCACCCTGGCTGCCGGTCTGGCCCATGAGGTTAAAAATCCGCTGGGAGGAATTAAAGGCGCGGCCCAGCTTCTGGAGCGGGAGCTTGATGTTGATAGTGACCTGCTGGAATATCCACGGGTTATGATCCGGGAAGCAGAGCGGATTGACAAGATCATCCGCCAGCTGCTTGAGCTTGCATCACCACGGGGACCACGTTACCAGCCGGTTAATCTGCATATGGTGCTGGGCGATATTATTTTATTGCAGCGAGAAGCGGCAGGCAGCCGGGAAGTCTCAATTTCCACCGGATTTGACCCCAGTATCCCGCCGATTATGGCGGATGAGGCGCAGCTGACCCAGGTTTTCTTAAACCTGATCCGTAATTCGCTGGAGGCGATGACCGAAGGGGGACGTTTAACCGTTACCAGTCGGGTGCTGGCCGAGTATCAGTTGGCCCGCAATGAAAACCGTTCCCGTATGGTTTCGGTGGAGGTGGCTGACACCGGACCCGGCATATCGATTGAGAATCTTGCCAAGGTAGGGACACCTTTTTTCAGTACCAAAGATAATGGTACCGGATTGGGGTTGGCGGTCTGCCAGAAGATTGTTGCCGATCATCGCGGTATGCTTAAAATAGACTCAAAACCGGGACAAGGTACCAGGATCAGCGTGTTGTTGCCGTTAATCCAGTCACCCGCGAAAGGATAAGAGTATGGGACTGCACCGGATACTGGTGGCTGATGATGAAGAGAGCATGCGTTGGGTTCTTTCCAAGGCATTGCGTAAAAAGGGATATTCTGTTGATCTGGCTGCCGATGGCAATCAGGCGTTGCGCCAGGTACGGGAACAATCCTACGATCTGGCTATTGTGGATATCAAGATGCCCGGCATGAGCGGGCTGGAGTTTCTGGATAAGGGGCGTGAACTTCGTCCCGATCTGCTGGTGGTGGTGATGACCGCTGAGGCCAGCATGAAAAATGCGGTTGAGGCGATGAAGCGCGGTGCCTACGATTATATTACCAAGCCGTTTGATCTGGAGGTGATTGATGCCATCATCGAAAAGGTCAGCCGGGCACGGGATGTCAGCAATCAGGTTACCTTGCTCAAGCAGGAGCTGAAAGACCGCTATCAGGTTGAAAAGAACATTATCGGAAACTCCATTGCAATGCGGGATGTCTACAAGACCATCGGCAAGGTGGCTGGCAGTGACATAACGGTTTTGATTCAGGGCGAATCGGGCACCGGCAAGGAGCTGATTGCACGGGCGATCCATTTTAACTCCACCAGGCTGGGTAAACCGTTTGTGGCTATCAACTGTGCTGCTATTCCTAAAGACCTGTTGGAAAGCGAGTTGTTTGGTAGTGAGCGGGGAGCCTTTACCGGGGCAACAGAACGTAAAACCGGCAAGTTTGAACAGGCCAATAACGGCACCATCTTTCTGGATGAAATAGGTGATATGCCGCTGGATCTGCAGGCCAAGATCCTGCGTGTGCTGCAGGAACAGGAGATCACCCGGATCGGTGGTTCACAAAACCTGAGTGTTGATGTGCGGGTGGTGGCTGCCACCAACCAGGAACTGCAGGAACGGGTTCGTAACCGGGAGTTTCGGGAAGACCTCTATTATCGCCTGAACGTTGTGCCTATTAATCTTGCACCGTTGCGTGAGCGTCGCGAAGATATCCCGTCACTGGTGGAATACTTTCTGGAGCGGGCCTGTGCCGAACTGGAGATACCGATTAAACAATGCGCACCGGAGGCGATGGAGCTGCTCTGCAGCTACTCCTGGCCGGGCAACGTGCGTGAGCTGGAGAACACGATCAAGCGCGGCGTGATTCTGTCCGGCGATCCACTTTTGACGGTGGCAGACTTTGGTGGTCTGACCAACCGTCAGGAAACCATTCACGCCATGCCGCAGGAGCAGTCTCTGGAAGCGTTGGTGGAGGCAAAATTGCGCAGTTCCATGAACGGGATTGAAAAACTGGATAAGGGGGATATCTACGACCGGGTTCTGGAACAGGTGGAACGCCCCCTGATCCGGTATGTCCTTGAAAAGACACGTGGTAATCAGGTCCGCGCCGCTGATATCATGGGGATCAATCGCAATACATTACGAAAGAAAATCAGTGAGTTGGGGATAGCGATCAAGAAAGACTGACTGAAAAGGGCACCGGAAACGGTGCCCTTTTCAGTCGGTAGTAAGCTGTAGTTTTTAACGCAATACATACTCCAGCACCTGTTCATGCCGCTCAATCACCGCCAGGGCTGGCAGATCTGATTTGTAGGCGATGAACGGTATCCCGGCGGCAGCGGCAGCCTGCATATCCACGGCGCTGTCCCCCACAAACAACGCCTCCTGTGGGCCTATGCCGTAATGTTCCAGTACCTTTAACAATGGTTCCGGGTGGGGTTTGGGGTTTGCCACCTTGCCGGCGGTCATAATGCAACCGAAGAATCCTTCAAGGCCAAAATCCTCAATGATCATCTCCATTGATGCTGCCCGGTTGGTGCAGATCGCCAGCTCAACCTTTCCTTTCAGGGTGGTCAGGGTCTCTACCAACCCCTCTTCCCTCCGCATGTAGGGCATCAGTTCCTTGTAACGAATGGTTTTGCCGATAGCTATGGCCTGCTCTTTTTGGGGATCTTTACCGAAGAAGTGTTCAATCACATCCAGATAGGAAAAGGTGTGCAGCACCCGTTCCGATTCGGAACAGAGCCGGTCAATCTCCGGTCGTCCAAGTCCCTTCATGATACGGTTGTAAAAGATATAATTGGATTCGATTGAGTCCAGTAGAACCCCGTCACAATCGTAGATAACCACCTTGTAGCGTGAGGTCATGATGGTTCCTCTTCCCGTTGCTGAGCTTTTGCCAGAAATTCTTCCCACTCCATCGGCAGCAGATATTTTTTACGGCTGTTACATTCCCTGCAGGATGGCACCACGTTATTACGACTGGCTTTGCCACCCCGAGTTACCGGTACAATGTGGTCCATGGTCAGTTCTTCAGCGGGGAAGCGGTTGCCGCACCAATGGCAGACACCTAAAGCCAGCCGGTTTTTCCACCAGCGGCTACGGCGCAGTTCTCGGGATTTATCACGTTCACGTCTGATCTCTTCTTCAGATACTTCAATAATAAACTCACTCATGGTTACTCCAGTTCGGCAACGGTTGCGCCGTCCCGTCCTTCGTGGGGTTCACCGGCCCGAAATGAACTTACCTGCGGATGTCTGCCCAGAAACTCACGCACGGCACGCTGCAGGGTACCAACGCCGATGCCGTGAATAATCCTGATCTCCCGTTGTCCAGCCAATACGGCCTGATCAATGAACCCTTCCAGCTCTGTCAGGGCTCCATCAACCCGTTTACCGATCAGGTTGAGTTCTGAAGAGCCTGGTTCCGGGGCCTGGGTCCAGGGGGCGGAAAAGTTATGTTTCCGTCTGACCTGCCCCTTGCCTCCTGCCTCTGGACTCTGACAGGGAGCCAGGCCATGCAGTGGAACTTCAAGCTCAATACTGCCAGCCCTTACCCGTACCTTCTGTCGTGACTGATCAACGGAAATAACGTTTGCATTGCGTCCCAATGAACGGACATGCACCACCGAGCCAGGCTTGAGTGCGCCTGCATCAGGCGGTTGCTGATCAGACGGAGCAAAGGCGGCTTCAAGCTCTTCAGCCCTTACCCGCAATTTTTCTGCGGTTTCCTTACGGCGATCCTGCTTGAACTGCTCCAGCAGGTGATTCAGCTCACGACGGGCAGCGGTTACGGTGTCACGGGCATCCTGACGGGCTTTGTCAATGGTCTCCTGACGCAGGAGGGCCAATCCCTGTTCCTGTTGTTGCAGTTGTGCTGTCCATATCTCAAGCTTGCGTCGTTCAGTCTGTTGGGTGGTCAGCTCATCAGCCAGCGCGTTCCGTTTCTGCCGTAGTTCATCAATGATCCCGGCAAAGGCGGTTCCAGCATCGCCAAGCAGTTCGCGGGCAAAGTTGAGTACCGATTCCGGCAAGCCGTAACGCCGGGCGGTTTCCAATGCATGGGACTGGCCCGGTTCTCCCATCACCAGCCGATAGAGCGGGGTCCAGGTTTCGTTGTCAAATTCCATCCCGGCGTTCTGCATCCCTTTGGTTTGCTGTACAAAGCCGACAATCTCGGTCAGGTGGGTGGTGGCCAGTACCACCGCCCCCCGGTTTTGCAGTTCATGCAGCACCGCGCAGCCGATGGCAGCCCCCTGCAGCGGTTCTGTGCCGGTACCCAGTTCATCCAGCAGTACCAGACTGCGGGGACCGGCCTGGTTCAGAATGTCGGCTATGGCTGCTATATGGGCAGAGAAGGTGGAGAGACTCTGCTCAATTGACTGATCATCGCCGATATCAACCAGTAATCCCTCAAGAAGCGGAATGGATGAAGAGGGGGAGGCCGGAACCGGCATGCCGGACAGGGCCATGGCGGTAATCAGGCCAACGGTTTTGAGCGCAATGGTTTTACCACCGGCATTGGGGCCGCTGATGGCCAGCACACGAGTGGATGTTCCCATCTCAAGATCCAGTGGCTGAACCGGGGTGGTGTCCCTTTTGTCGGCCCGCATAGCCAGCAGAAGCGGGTGACGGGCAGACAGCAGTCGTAACTGTCCTTCCTGATTCAGTTCCGGTACCGCCATGTTGAACTTTTCGGCAAAGGTCGCCACGCTGTCCAGACGATCCAGTTCCACCAGGGTGGTAAAGCAGGCAGCGATCCGGTCAGCATCTTCCCTGATCCAGGCCGAAAGTTGCCGCAGAATACGGATCTCTTCGGCCTTTTCCTCGGCCGAGAGATTTTCCAGTTCATTCACAAACGGGATGATCTCAAGCGGTTCCATAAAGGCGGTTTCGCCTGATGAGGAGACATCATGTACCACGCCCGGCACCATCCCTTTGGAGTCCATCCGCACCGGTATGACCCAGCGGCCGGAACGGATGGTGATAAAGTCATCCTGCAGGAAGATGGCGGTTTCATGCCTGCGGACAAACTCTTCCAGCTTGCGCCGGACACGGGTCGCCAGGGCTCGTTTGGCCCTGCGGATCTCGGCCAGCTCCCGCGAGGCGCTGTCAAGGATGTTTCCTTCATCATCAAGGGTGGCCGAGAGCGGTTCAAGGATATCGGAAAAGGCGATCGGAAACGGTTCAAGCAGCCGCAGTGTCGGGATGTCGTCACGGGGAGCCAGCTGTCTGGCCAGCTCCGCCAGGGAACCCAGCACCGGAATGAACTCCAGCAGGCCGAGTGGTGTCAGGATAGCCCCTTCCGGCCTGACCTGTTCCAGCAACGGACGGATATCGCTGAAGCGGCTGATCCGCAATGAGATCCGCTGGCGCAAAAGGGTACGGATCTCTTCAAGCCGTTGCCAGTTGGTGCGGATTTGCTGCGGGTTGGCAGACGGTTGCATGGCCAGAATGGTGTCAGTGGTGGCCTCACTGCGGGCAAAGGCAGCAACGGCCTGAAGAACTTTGTTGAATTCAAGACGGCAGAGGGTGGTGTGTGAGATCATTTAGGTTTCGCTGGTCTGTAGTTTGATGGTTGAACGGCGGCTGCGCCGGTTTTTCTGTTTGCGGATACGGGCCAGTTCCAGGTCTTGCTGAACAGGCAACCCAAGGTGGCGTGCAATCTTTTCCAGCAGTTCCCGTCGTGCCAGAAAGCGATTCAGCGACTGGCTGCGTTCTCTGCCACAACGGGCTTCGATGCCGGTTGGAAGGTGGCGAACCTGTACTGCAGACGATGTTTTGTTCAGATGCTGTCCGCCACGCCCGGAGGAGCGAACAAAGCGTTCCTCAAGATCCTCTTCCCTGACTCTCAGTTCTGTCATCCGGTTGATCAGCCACCGGTTTTTCTGGTCGTTGACGGCAAAAACAGAGCTGCTCAACAGCCCATACCTGCCTGCCAGTTGTAGGCCTTCATCTGGGCATCCATAACGGTGTTGTAAGGGATTGCCAGACCTCCCAGCAGTTGTGACGCTGCCACAAAGTCAACCCGCTCAAGCGCTTCGGCCAACGAGAGCAGGGCACCAAACGTGCCTTCCCGGCTTACCAGAGCCTGCTGCACCTCTTCAGACAGGTTCAGCTCTCCGGCGATCTGATCCATTGGAATATCGTAGAGGGATTCAAGCAGCGAGAGGATACCGGTCATAAAGGCCTGATCCGGTGCCTCGCGGTTACCGCGCAGGCGGGGACAGGCCGCTGCCATCTGTTCCATGAAGCCGCCTCGTACAGCTGCCATATCCACCAGTGGGCTCTCCATGGCGTTACCATCATCGGTGGCAAATAATGCCAGCTGGACCCAGCGTTTGATCTGTGCTCTGCCCAGCATGCTGATGGCATGGCGCACGGTCTGGATTTTTTCCAGCCCGACAAAAGAGACCGAGTTGACCAGTAACAGCAGTTTGTAGGTCAGGCCAGGACTGCTGCGGAAGGTCTTTTCAATCTCTTCAATCTCGGCATCATTCATCATCTGACGCATCAGTTTCAACAGTGCTGCACCACCTTCATCAATCTTCTTTTTCTCAATGACGGCAGGCTTGGCAAAGTAGTAACCCTGAAAGTAGTCAAATCCCATATCAAGGCATTTAAGAAACTCTTCCTTGCTCTCGACTTTTTCGGCCAGCAGCTTGAAGGGATAGGGGCGGTACTGTTCAATGGTGGGGCCAATGGTGTCAACCGGCGTGACAAACAGGTCTACCTTGACGATATCAACAATCTGGTACAGCTCTTCGTAGATGGGAGAAAATTCGTGGTCGTCAAGGGCCAGGGTAAAACCGGCAGCTTTCAGCTCACGGCAACGTTCAATCAGCATCGGGGTTACTGCAAGGGATTCCAGCAGCTCCAGTACCACCATATCCTTTGGCAACAGCTCAATGGAATCACTCATCAGGATATCAAGCTCAAGGTTGATAAATCCGAGATGTTTACCCAGAATCTGCTGGATACCGAAACCGGCCAGGGTGTTCAGAATGACACTGGCAGTGGCCTGGGAGGCATCGCTGACATTGGCTGCGTGTAAGGATGAGGCAGAACGGAACAGCAGTTCATAGGCGCAGATCTGTTCACCCCGGTTCAGAATCGGTTGACGACCAATCAGATATTTTTGTTCAGTCTGTTCCATGATCCCGATCATTTATGCTGTGGTTGGTAGTAATGCCAAGAAAACGGGTAAAGTATACGCTATCTTTGTAACGCATAACAAGCGCAATCAGTGGGGTAAAGCCGATAATAAATCCCCATGCTAGGAGTCTGGCGGACTTAGGTAATCGTAGCGAAAATTTGACTGGGCGAGGGCAGATTTTGTCGTTTTTAAAGGTTAATAGTTGTTCTATTGACCGAGAAAACGGCTAAATATGAACCGTCAAGGCAAATTTACAGTAGATTTATCCTAAGTCCGACAGGCTCCTATGTTGCTGAACTACTGATTGCATGGTATAGGTAACCATATCAAAAGAGTCGTTTCGTAGCAGGGGTATACGTGGTGAATGCTTCATTTGTACAAAGGTTCTGGGTTACGTTTTCCATTCATGTTGTCGGAATCTACGCATCGTTACTAAATCGGCTGAAGGTACGGGGCAGCGAGCATATTCCCAAATCAGGCGGGGTCCTGCTGGCTTCAAACCATATTTCGGCGTATGAGACCATCTTTCTGCCGTGGGCTGTGTTGCGGAATCATCCGCTGCAGATGCTCTGGGCTCCTGCCAAGGAAGAACTGTTTCAAAAAAGATTCCAGCGCCTGGTTTACTCATCCTGGGGCGCTTTTCCGGTACGGCGTGGCAGGGATGTCAAGGCCGGCAAGGTTTTGAACGATCTGTTACGCAGTCAGAAGGTGATGCTTTTTCCTGAGGGAACCCGCCATAGGGATGGACGACTGGGGCAGGGGAACCGGGGGGTTGGCAAGCTGATCTATGATACCCGTCCTGTTGTTATTCCAACCGCGCTGATCGGACTCAATAACTGGAAATTTCCTCAGTTGGGGGCACAAGGGGCGATTGTCTTTGGTCCTCAGCTGTCGTTTGAAGACCTGTTTGAACAGGTTGATTGCAAGGAAACCCACCAGCTGATAGCCGAACGGGTGATGGAGGCGATTGCAGATCTGTTGAAGCAGGAAGGGGCCTATGTTGGCAGAGCAGACAAGTAACGGTCAAGGGGTGGAGGTCAAGGGGCAGGGAAAAGCAGAATCAAAAAAAACAGACCTTGCCCCTAAAGTTGATATCTTCTGTGATGGTGCCTGTAGTGGTAATCCGGGACCCGGTGGGTATGGTACCATCCTGCGTTGTCGTGGCACCGAGAAAGAGCTGTCCGGTGGTGCAGCCGAGACGACCAACAACCGGATGGAGCTGACTGCCGCCCTTGAAGGACTGAAGCAGCTGAATCGTCCCTGTCAGGTTACGGTGACCACTGACTCGCAATATCTGGTGAAGGGGATGACGGAATGGTTACCGGGATGGCAGCGTAAAGGCTGGAAAAACAGTAAGAAAGAGCCGGTGGTGAACCGTGACCTTTGGGAGGCGCTGATAGCTGCAGTGCAGCAGCACCAGGTTTCCTGGCAGTGGGTGCGGGGGCATGCTGGCCACGCAGAAAATGAACGCTGTGATGCCCTGGCCAGGGAAGCGATTATTGGAATAAAGGGATCAGCACGATAAACAGTAAATCCATCACGAGGGTGCTATGAAGGATTTTGAAGAAGAAGTAGGCGTTAAGGATATTATCGGTTTTTACATCAAGATCAACGACAGCGCCCGTGCCAAAAAGGATATGGCAAAGTTGTCTGCCAAAGACAAGGCAGCCGCCTTTTCCCTGATTGTTGAATCCAACGCAGGGCGTGATTTCAAGGTGGAGATAGCACGCTACTTTGTCAATGATCTTGATGCCCATATCCGTCGCAAGGCAGAGCTGTTGCTGGAGGCGCTGATCCCGGGCTGGGTTGCGGATCCGGCTGCCAGTATCCTGCAGGTGTTACGCTCTGCCGAACACAAAGGCCCGGCACGGCGTAACGCTGCGGTTCGTTTCCTGTTCGGTATCGTCGATGCCGATTCCCTGCGGATTACCCTGACCAGCCTGCTTTCCAGCCGGAACCGTTCCCACATTATCGAGATCATCGATATCCTTGAACAGTATGTTGACGCCTCCGAGGATGAGCCGGAGCAGGTCAAGATCTTCAATGCCTGTCTTGATATTGTGTTGTCCGATGAGATTGAGATGCCGGTTAAACACCATGCCACCAACCTGCTTTCGGTCTTTTTCAAGAAAGTTGCAACGACTGCGCTTGGTGCCCACCTGAAGGCAAAATATGTTGAGAAGCAGGTGGAAAAAGGGGAGAGCGTCTACCGGTTCCTCTGCAGCGGCACCTGCGGCCTGACCGCTGCCTATCTGGAAGATCTGATGCGTCCCCTGCAGGACGGTGGCAAGGTTTATCAACTGAAGATCTTGACCTATTTTTATTTTCTGCTGGATAAGACCTGGGATGAAGACGCAGTGGACAGCGTGATTGACACTTGGCCGGAAAGCTGGGAGCCGGAAGAAATCACCAAGATGGACAAAGTCAAACGTTTCCGTTCCACCATTTTGAAACAGGTGGAGGAGCTGTGGGATTACGTTACAGATGATGAGGTAAAAGATGCGATAATGTCTGTTGTCTACAGCGGTTATCCTGTTAAGGGAGATTTGCTTGCAACGGTCAGGGATAAATTGACTGCCGGAGAACTTTCAGAGGTTTCAACGGACAAGATGGCCCGTTTGCTGCATAGCTTCTTCAAGGCTGACCAGCTGGAAGGGTTACGGCTACAGGCCTCCAATCTGCTGCTTTTTAACGTTCCCGGAGAACGGCATCATCTTGTGGCGTTACAGTACCTGCGAGAGTACGTGGCAAAGAGTTCACTAAACTCAGCCGAACAGAGCAGTCTGGCCATGGCGTTGCTCCAGTTCGCCGGATCTGCCGGTGGTAATCAGGAACGTGTTATGGCATGGCAGCTGGTCTTTTTGATTGATCCGTGTAAACTGGATGATGTTGAGCAGTACAAACAGGTGATGGGGGCTTTGCGTACATTGATTGAGCAGGAAGTGCTTGCGGATTATTCACGTACCTGCATGATCGCAGCGCTTGAAAAATTCACCAAAGAGGTAACGAGCACCGAAAAGCTGAAGAAAGCTGCTGCGTATCTGTTGTTTAGACTGCAGAATCCCGATGAAAAACCTACCTGGGATAAAATTGAAAAACGGTAAACCTTAACCCCCTCAATCCCCCTTATATAAGGGGGAGGTTTTAGGCGCTCCCCTTATGTAAGGGGAGGGGTTAGAGGTTTCAGCACAATGCTAATCTGACAAAGTAGAAGTAAGCAGTAAAAAAGGGGGGCTTTATGCCAAATGTCTTTAATAATATGGGTATCCGCGCCAAGCTGATTCTGTCTTTTTTGGTAATTGCTGCCTTTTCTGCGTTACTGGGTGTTGTCAGCGTTATACATATCAAAAAAATGGAAAAGGCTGATACCTTTATGTATCAGGAAGTGGCGGTACCACTGGCCGGGTTGCGGGATATTACCCAGGCCTTCCTGCTGAATCGGGTCAGTACCCGTGCCTTGATCGGCGCAACAGATCCTGAAGAACGGGAAGAGATAGCCGACAGTCTGAAGGAAAGTCTGGCAGGTCTGGAAGCTAAAACAGCTGACTATACCAAGAAAATGGATGGCGCTGAAGAAAAGGCTGCCTTTTCAGAATTCAAACGTGCCTTTGATCTCTATGTGCCGCTGCTGAAGCAGATGGTTGATCTTTCTTTGGCGGGTAAAAATAATGAGGCGCTGGAAATAGCCCGGGGGGATGCCGGACGTCATGCAAATGCCATGTTGAAGGCGCTGGACAAGATGTCTGCGGTTAGTGTGAAGCATGCCAAGGAAGCCGCTGCAAATAATCAGCAGTTGGCCCGGACCTCCCTGATCTTCTCTCTGGTTATGTCTGCAGCGGCGGTCGCGCTTGCAATTATCATCGGGCTCTTTGTATCAGCACGCCTCAGTAAGCCGCTTTGTGCATTGCGAGACAGTTTTCAGAGAGTTGCCTCCGGTGATCTGACCATTACCTTTGAAACCAGCTGTTGTGATGAAGTTGGCAGCCTGGCCCGTTCATTTGCCGTGATGGTCCAGCAGCTACGGGATCTGATCGCTCAGGTCACCCAAACCACACGGATGGTTTCTACGGCAACCAGAGAGCTGCAGGGTACCTCGCAAGAAATTGCCAGCGGAGCCGAAGTTGCAGCGTCTCAAACCATTAATGTTGCCACTGCCAGTGAAGAGATGGCCGCCACCAGCCATGACATAGCCCATAGCTGTCAGATCGCGGTGGAAGGCTCCCATCGGGCCAATCAGGCTGCCCAATCAGGTTCTGATGTCGTGCGCCAGACGGTGGAGGGAATGCGTCGGATCGCCAGCCGTGTACAGGATACCGCCCGTACCGTTGATTCGCTGGGAGCACGATCTGACCAGATCGGTGCAATTGTTGCCACCATTGAAGATATTGCCGATCAAACGAACCTTCTCGCCTTGAACGCCGCCATTGAAGCGGCCCGGGCCGGTGAAATGGGGCGTGGATTTGCCGTGGTGGCTGATGAGGTGAGGGCATTGGCGGAGCGGACAACCAAGGCTACCCGCGAGATCGGTGAGATGATCAAGGCGATCCAGTCGGAAACCAGAACTGCCGTTAATGCCATGAATGAAGGGGTACGGGAGGTTGAGGCCGGAACACGGGATGCAGAGCGATCCGGGGCTGCACTGGAGCAGATTTTAACTGAAATTGATGCGGTTACTGATCAGGTAAAACAGATAGCAACCGCTGCTGACGAACAATCTGCCACCACCGGCGAGATCACCGATAATATCCACCGGATGACCCAGATCATACAGGATACAGCGCAGGGATCTCACGAAACAGCGGATGCAGCCTCAAATCTGTCAGGTATGGCAGAAGGTCTGCAAGGGGCGGTGTCCAGATTCAGGCTGCAGTAGCAGCCGTCTACTTTGTAATTCCAGGTTGCAATCAAAGTGACATCTTCAAACCTCCGAGGTTTTCAAAACCTCGGAGGTTTCTTAAATTAATCCTACTAATCAGATTCCTGCACCAAACAGCTAAATCCCCCCTACCCACCTTTCTGAAGGGGGGATTTTAAGGCTTTCCCCTGAATTGAGGGGGATTTGATTTTGAATATGAAGAAGTAGAAGTAAGTAAGTGCCATCTTGCATTCCCGCCCACCGGTAACCAAGTTGCAGGTATCAATCCGTTGTCATAGCCCGTGCTTTGATAAACATCTTCAGGTCATGTTCGGATAACGGTTTGCTCAAATAAAATCCCTGCATCTCATCACAACTACGGTCTTCAAGGAACAGCAGCTGTTCTCGCGTCTCAACCCCCTCTGCAATGACTTTCAGCTTTAATGAGTGTGCCATGGCAATGATCGCCTCGGTAATGGCAGCATCATCAGGGTCGGTCAGAATATCATTGATGAAAGACTTGTCTATTTTAAGTCGGTCCAGTGGAAAGTGCTTCAGGTACGCCAAGGATGAATAACCGGTACCAAAATCATCAATAGCCAGATACAGTCCCATGTTTTTAAGCAGTTGCAACTTCTGGAGCGCTTGCTGTTCGTTTGAAATCAGTAAGCTTTCGGTCAATTCCAATTCCAGAAGATCAGGAGCAAGGCCGCTATCGCTCAGCGCGGTAGCAACCATTTCAACAAAATCAGGTTCATTAAACTGACGACCGGATACATTGACTGCAATCCTTAAAGGTGCTGCACTGTTCTGCTGCCATGTTGCACACTGGATACAGGCGGTGCGCAGAACCCATTCCCCCAGCTTGATGATGAAACCGCTCTCTTCTGCCAACGGAATAAAGCGGTCCGGCGGAATCATACCCAGCTCAGGGTGACGCCAACGTAACAACGCCTCAACTGCAATCACGGTATCCTGCTTCAGATCAAGCTGGGGCTGATAGTGCAGGTAGAAATCACCATTGGCCAGCCCCTTGGGCATACTGTTGTCAAGGCGCAGCATTTCAGCGGCCTGGGCATTCATTTCGCGGGTGTAAAAGCGGAAACAGTTCTTGCCACTTTTCTTGGCATCATACATGGCTGTTTCGGCATTTTTCTGCAGCGTCTCGGCATCACTGCCGTCCTGAGGACAGATGGCAATGCCGATACTACCGGTCAGGGTTACCTGCTGACCAGAAGGGTTAAACGGATCACTCAAACTGGCCAGAACCCGATAGGACATGGTGACCGCTTCATGGCGACTTTCCCGTCCCGGCAGGATAAAGGCAAACACATCACCGCCAAAACGGCACAGGGTATCATCTGAGTGCAGCAGCTTTTGAAGTCGTTCCGAGATCATGATCAACAGTCGATCACCCACCTCGTGTCCAAGGGTGTCGTTGATCATTTTGAAGCGATCAATGCCGAAAAACAACACCATGGTCATTTCCCGGTCGTTACGTTCTTTTTGCGCCGTGGCAAGGAACAGTCGATCAGCAAACAACGAACGGTTTGGCAGGCCGGTCAGCAGATCATGCAGCACCATGTGGGAAACCTGATCAGCCAGTTGCTTGCGTTCGGTGATGTCGGCACGACAGCCCCGTCGTCCCAGAAATGTGCCGTTATCATTATAGATCGGTCGGCATGAATGACGCACCCAGCGGGTGCGACCCTGTTTGGTAATAATACGGTACTCGGTCTCTTCGTCGCTACAGATCGCATTTTCTCCAGATTCAGCTGCCATCTGTTCAATCATGGGCCGGTCTGCGGAATGAATCATCTCTTCCATCAAGGTTGGCTGGTTATACAGTTCTTCCCTGGTGTAACCGGTTACCTCAAGACACGCGGGTGAAATAAATTCAAAACTGCCGTCAGGACGACGCCAGTAGGTAAAGTCGTTGGTAAACTCCGTTACGATCCGGTAGCGCTGTTCACTTTCACGCAGGGCCTGGGTGCTCTGGTCAATCTCCTGTACCATGGTATTAAAGGCACCGGTCAGGCTGCCGATCTCTCCGTTTACCGGCAGATGGATAAAACGGTCATCGCCATGTTTATCCGGCAGTTGTGAAACATGGGTGGCCAGCTGAGCCAAAGGGCGGGTCAAAAGGCGCATCATGGTCAGCACCAAGAGTGTAGCGAGCCCCATTCCGGCCAGGGTGGCCACAACAAACCAGATGCGGGCCTTGTTAGCCTGGGCATACACCTCTTTTTCAGGGTAACTCGCTGCCAGTATCCAGTTGACCGACTTCAGGCGTTGCAGTGAGGCGATCAATGTCTGCTTATCCATGCCGATATGACGACCGGTTGCCGTTCCTGTCCGCAATGCCGTTTCAACAAGTGGCCCGGCTCCCTGGGAAACCCCCTGCAGAATTCGCTCATTTTTCACATGGAGCAGCACCTGTCCATTGCTGGAGATAAGGCGGAGAATTCCGCTTTTACCCAGATTGATTGAAATAAACCGGGTAAGCGGATTCTTCTCATGCAGGTTAAAGCTGCCGGTCATGACCGCAACAACCTGACCATTTGCCCCTATGACTGGCGCCGTGAAGATAATGTAGGCTTGCTCTTTGGTATAGCCGTGTGCGGTCGGGTCACTGATGACCGGCAGGGCTTTCTGGACGGTTTCTTTAAAGTACGGCTGGTTGGCTATGGTTTCGGAGGAGATATGGTGATGCTGTTCAGAGGTGGCGATCAGACGTCCGTCCTGTCCATACAGGTGCAGATGGCTTTTGAAAAAACGTCGTAACCCGGTACGGCTGGCAAGATATGCCTGTGCCGCCTGGGGATTGGACAGTGCGCTGTTGGGGATTGACTGGGCATTAACCACCAGTGCTTCTTTGATATTGGTCAGTGTTGCATCAACATCATCGGTAAGATAACGGACAATATCAGACTGTTGTTCAGTCATGGTCCGTTCATATTCACGCTCAAAAAATGCCAGGGAAACCATGCCGGTGACCAGCATCAGTACCAGAATAAGGCCGGTCACCGCCAGGGTCATCCTGGCACGCAATGAAGGATGGAGAAAACTCATGGGAAGCTATATCCCGCCCATGCAGAGGTACTTGACCTCAACAAACTCTTCGATGCCGTATTTGGAACCTTCCCGACCGATGCCAGACTCCTTGACGCCGCCAAAAGGAGCAATTTCGGTTGATACCAGGCCGGTATTGATACCCACCATGCCGTATTCCAGGGCTTCTGCCACCCTCCAGACCCGTCCGATGTCGCGGGTATAGAAATAGGATGCCAGGCCAAATTCTGTATCATTGGCCATCTGGATCGCCTCTTCATCGGTTTCAAATTTAAAAATCGGGGCCACCGGCCCAAAGGTCTCTTCCCGTGCCACCAGCATACCGGGGGTAACATCACACAGAATGGTGGGCTGGAAAAAGGTGCCGCCCAGTTCGTGGCGCTTGCCACCCAGGGCAATCCGCGCCCCTTTCGTTACGGCATCCTGAATATGCTCTTCCACCTTAAGCACCGAGGCCTCATCTATCAGGGGCCCCTGCTGTACATCACCCTTCAGGCCGTCCCCCACCCGCATCTGTGCCACAGCGGTAGCCAGCTTTTCGGCAAAGAGATCATACACACCACTTTGTACCAGCAGGCGGTTGGTGCAGACACAGGTCTGTCCTGTGTTGCGGTATTTTGAGGCGATAGCCCCGTCCACCGCAGCATCCAGATCAGCATCATTAAAGACGATAAAGGGGGCGTTACCACCCAGTTCCATGGAGACCTTTTTCATGGTGGCAGAGCACTGGGCGGTCAGTTGTTTGCCGATCTCGGTGGAGCCGGTAAAGGTAAGCTTGCGGATGATCGGGTTTGAGGTCATCTCCGTGCCGATTTCGCTGGAGGAACCGGTGATAACGCTGAAGACTCCGGCCGGGATGCCGGCCCGTTCTCCCAGCTCGGCCAATGCCAGGGCAGAGTAGGGGGTAGCGGTGGCCGGTTTGACCACCATGGTGCAGCCTGCTGCCAGAGCTGGACCGGCCTTGCGGGTAATCATGGCTGCCGGAAAGTTCCAGGGGGTAATGGCCGCGCAGACACCGATCGGTTCCTTGATCACCACGATCCGTTTGTCACGGGCATGGGCCGGGATGGTATCGCCGTAGAGCCGTTTGCCTTCTTCGGCAAACCACTCAATAAAAGAAGCTGCGTATGAGATTTCGCCACGGGATTCTGCCAGCGGCTTCCCCTGCTCGGCGGTCATGATAATGGCCAGATCTTCCTGGTTTTCCATCATCAGCTCAAACCAGCGGCGCAGGATAGTTGCTCGCTCTTTGGCGGTCTTCGCCCTCCAGGCTGGCCAGGCGGCATTGGCAGCTTCAATGGCACGGCGGGTTTCATCAGTGCCCATTTTAGGAATGGTGCCCAAGACCTCACCGGTGGCAGGGTTAGTTACATCAATGGTCTTACCGCTGTCAGCAGATAGCCATTGGCCATTAAGGTAGCATTGCTGTTTGAGTAATAACGGTTCTTGCAGGTTAAGCATGGGCCCCTCCTCTTTTTAGAACAGCGTAAGTTTGAAACTATAGCAGATGTATACAGTTCTGTCATCGTTCCATTTATCTTCAAGCGGGTGGATTGTTCGGCTTTATCAATTCGATTTTTCAACATAACAGGCAGATATTACAATAACAAAAGGGCTTACCCTTGATCGGGTAAGCCCTTGTATTTGTTGCTGGAGCCACTTAGCGGAATCGAACCGCTGACCTACTGATTACGAATCAGTTGCTCTACCATCTGAGCTAAAGTGGCAATAAGAGGTCTTCTTCTATACTAAAGAGGCGCTTTAGTCAAGGCTGAGAGCTTTTGAGCGGGATGATGATTGTTTATTGTAATGTGGCCTATTGACATAAACAATGTTTTATGTAAACTGCTTTAAGTGGTTTTGAAGTGTTTCTGTGATTGTGAATAAACCCAGTAAAATAGCTGTATATTTGCTTATAAAAAGTATTATACAGATGTTATTATTTGGTTTGTACTGTGTGAAAGGAGTGGCCATGGATAATACAGCCCAAAAGATAGCCGGGTTTGATGGGGCAGTATCCGGCATGTGTCTGACGGATCTGTTGCAGATCAAGGCCATGGGACGTTTTAATGGACGGATTGTGGTTGAACAGGGCGGGAAATCCGGGCACCTTTTTTTTCGTGATGGTGATCTGGTACATGCACAACTGGGTGATTTTGAAGGTAAGGATGCCTTTGCGCGGGTTCTTGCCTGGGGTGGTGGAACATTTCGGGCTGAGCCTAAGGTAACTACCACCAGACAAACCATACATGAGAGTTTTCAGTTTCTGTTGCTTGATGCGTTGCGTCTGCAAGATGAGATTGCAGCCGGACTTGCGCAGGAGAGTGCACCAGCAGCAGCCCAGGAGAATAAGGGGGGAGGGATGAAAAACCGGCTTTCTGGTATTGCAGGGTTGCAGGATGTTGCGCTTACCGAGCGGAATGGAGCGGTCGTGCAATCAATCGGTGCCAATGCCGAGGCTCTCGCCGCCCAGGGGATGTATCTGGTTTCAACGTCGAGCCAGTTAGCTGATGAGCTTGGTCTTGGCAGCTTCAAGGGGGCAGTGGTGCAAGGTGCAAGTAACCATATTGTAGGCCTTGAAGGGGCCAGAAATTATCTCTTTATCAGCGTGCATGGTGATGCAAAGCCGCTTGCTGTAGAGGCTGAAGTACGAAGAGCCTTGGCAAATCAGGGCTAGGGGGCGTTTCCATGGAATCAGTGTTGCGGAGTGTGGTTACCTCACCTGGTGTTATTGGCGGAATAATTACTGATGATACCGGCCACCTGCTTGTCCGTTCAATGCCAGATATGTACGATACTGAACAGCTTGGCAGGGTCAGCACGCTGTTGATGGAACAGCAGTACGGGCTTGAGGATGCAACCGGTGGTGTCAGACAGACAGAGATCCGTTTCGAGCTTGGCAAGCTGATTAGCCGTTCAGTTGGAAATCGTTCATTGGTGTTTTTATGTGAACCGGGTGTGAATCTTCAGGTGCTTTCCATTGCCTTGAATGTGGCATCAAAAAAATTGGAAAAACTGCCGGATCAGCCGACTGTAGTTCAGTCTCCCGAGGCAGGTCCCAAAAACCTGACTCCGCCGTTGCAGTCAGGTACCGGCTGGACCTTCATGCCATTACAGATAGTCCAGGGCAAGATCTTGCTGCAGGTTCAGATTGTGGAAAAAAGCGGGAACACCTTTTGGGAATCAATGAGAGAGCAGGTTTCGGTTAATCGTGCCACCTGTCGCAGTATCTGGCGTCATTACAGCTCCCGGCCTTCAAAGAAATTTACATTGATAAACCAGCGCACCGGCAGCACTAGCATTGTGCCGTTGTATATCATTGAAGATGATAAGGAAAATATCTTTGATGGCAAGATGCTGATTACTCTGGCTACTGCTGAGCACCTGCAGGTCAGGGATGGTGATCCGATAGCGGTGGAAGTGCCCAAAGGGACCGGCCTGTTCGGGTGGGAAGGAATCTGATAATTTAGTAGATGAGGGCGGGCAATCAGCGCCCCACTGAACCAAATGCCATCTGGGCGGTTGCTTGACAGTAACCGATCAGGTGGTATTTCTATTTTTAAGCTCCTATCGCACAATTGTCAGTTACACCACCTGGAGAAAGTCCATGATCTCTCCTAACTCCGACACAGGTTCCTAGCATGAAAAGAATGTGCCGTCTTGCGGTTATACTACTCAGCCTGCTGTTTCTGTTTCTGACGACACCGGTACAGGCGGGACAGACTGTACGGGTCGGGTATGAACAGAATCATCCGATGAACAGCACTGCGCCGGATGGTGAGGCGCAGGGGATCATGCCGGATATCCTGAAAGAGGTTGCCCGGCGTGAAGGCTGGACCATCCAGTATACCCCTTGTATCTGGAATACATGTCTGGAAAATCTTGAGGCGGGATCAATTGATCTGCTGATAAGTATCGCCCATACCCCGGAACGGGCAGAAAAGTTCAGCTACAACCAGCATACGGTCATATCAAACTGGGGTCTGCTTTACAGCCGCGTTGACGAGAACATTGAGTCCTATAAAGATCTGCATGGAAAACGGATCGCCCTGGTTAAAAATGATGTCTACAGCAACACCTTTATCAAGATGTTACAGCAGTTTAATATTCGCTGTGATCTGGTTTATGCTGAAAACTTTAAAGAGGTTTTCGACATGATAGACCGGGGCGAGGTACATGCCGGTGTGGCAAACCGGTTTTTTTCGCTTGTAAACGAGAAAAACTTCAAGGTTAAGGCCACGCCGATTATTTTTAGCCCGGTTTCGATACAAGTGGCGGCCCCTAAGGGAAATAACGCCGGGATTCTGGCCGCCTTTGATTATCATCTCGAATCAATGAAAAAGGACCGTACATCGGTCTATCACCAGTCTATAAAGCACTGGTTAGGGGTTGAAGGGGGCGGCTATGCCATGCCACGCTGGTTTATGTGGGGTAGCGGAGGCATAGCAGGAGGGGCGCTCCTGTTGGTGATCTTTGTAGCTCTGCTACGTCGTGAGGTTGGACGCAAGACCAGTGATCTACGCCATGAGGTGACCGAGCGCCGTCGATCTGAAGAGCAGTTGCGGTTGGTACTGGATAATATGCAGGAGATTTTTGTACAGACCACCCTTGATGGAACGATCCTGTTTGTTTCCAATGGCGTTGAACTGTTTGGTTATCGGCCTGAAACCTTGTGCGGCAGTTCTTTTCAGTCGTTGTGCAAGACCGGACAGGAGTTTGTGAATCTGATCGAAGATCTGAGAGTAAAGGAAACCTTGACCGGCTACCGGATCAGCCTGGTGAAACAGGATGGATCAGAACGGCTGGTATCAATAAACGCTCGCCTGCTTTGGGATGATGCTGGTAACCCGGCGTCTGTTATCGCCTCAGGTACTGATGTGACCGAGCAGGTAAAGATGGGCGAGCTTATGGCGCAGAGTGAGAAGATGATGATGGTAGGGGGGCTGGCCGCCGGTATGGCCCATGAGATCAATAATCCGTTGGGGATTATTATGCAGAATATCCAGAATATTCAACGCAGGGTTTCACCTGATCTTCCTGCCAATCAAGAGGTTGCCCGGAGTCTCGGGCTTGATCTGCATCCTGTGCAGGAGTATCTGATGCGACGTAATATCCTGAAATTCATGCAGCAGATGCATGAAGCAGGTGACAGGATGTCCCGGATTATCAGCAACATGCTTAAATTCAGCAGAAAGAGTGAGTCACGCATTGAGTCGGCCAGTCTGGAAATGGTGATTGAGCAGGCGCTTGAATTGGCGGCCAGTGATTACGACCTTAAAAAACAGTATGATTTCAGGCGGATTGAGATCGTTCGAGACTTTGCTGGAGACATGCCCAAGGTGCCGCTTACGGTGCTTGAGATTGAGCAGGTACTGTTAAATCTGTTGAAGAATGCGGCCCAGGCCATGGCCTTCAGTCACGATAAACAGCACCATCGCATGATTATTCGTACCCGGCAATCTGGAGACTGGGCTGTTATTGAAGTTGAGGATAATGGCCCGGGCATGCCAAAAGAGGTGCAACGCCGTATTTTTGATCCGTTTTTCACCACCAAGGAGGTTGGCGTGGGCACCGGTCTGGGGTTGTCGGTTTCCTATGCCATTATCACCAATAATCACCATGGCCGACTTGAGGTCCGATCGTTGCCCGGCGAGGGGACCTGTTTTACCATCATGCTTCCGATGCATCATATTCCGGTAACCAGAATACCAGGGGATAGACCATGACTACACCACCGGCAGTCAGGCTGCTTACGGTTGATGATGAAGAAGCAATACGCAGCGGCATTGCCGCATACTTTGAGGATTCCGGTTTTTGGGTTGCGGAGGCATCAGATGGTTTGGCCGCCCTTGAGCTGATCAGGCAGCACCGGCCTGACATTGTAATAACCGACCTGCGGATGCCCCATTTGGATGGTCTGGAGCTGATAGATGCGGTAACGAGCGAGTTTGAGAATTTACCGATTATTGTGTTGTCTGGCACCGGCGTGCTGGCTGATGCCATTGACGCACTGCGCAGGGGAGCCTGGGATTACCTGACCAAGCCGATTCAGGACCTGTCAGAACTTGAAATTATTGTGCAGCGCTGTCTGGAGCGGGCTCGTTTGATAATTGAGAACCGTCGTTATCAGGTTAATCTTGAACTTCTGGTTGAAGAACGAACTGCCCAGCTGCGCAAGCTGAACACTGCGGTTGAGCAAAGCGCTAATTCGGTCATAATCACTGATACAGATGGATTTATTGAATATGTTAATCCGCATTTCTGCGTGGTGAGCGGCTACCGGACAGACGAGGTGATCGGTCAAAAGACGAACTTGATTAAGTCTGGCTGTCAACCTGCAGAAGTATATGAAGCGTTGTGGAAGACTATCAAATCAGGTCAGGAGTGGCAGGGGGAGCTTCAAAACAAGCGTAAAAATGGCTCGTTATATTGGGAACTGTGCAGTATAGCGCCGGTACGTAACGAAGAAGGAGAGGTTACCAATTATGTTGCTATCAAGGAGGATATTACCGCACGGAAGGCTCAGGAAGAGGTGCTGACCTGGCAAGCCAGTCACGATATCCTGACCGGACTGAATAACCGTTATTTTCTGGAAAGCCATCTTTCGTCAGAGATCAAACGGATGGACAGCCAGCGCCATTACCTTTCTCTTCTACTGATTGATATTGATAATCTTAAATATGTTAATGATACCTTCGGGCACGATTTTGGTGATCGGCTGCTGGTGGAAATCGCCAAACGTCTGAAACAGGCGGCATGCCCATGTTGTATTGTTGCACGGTTTCTGGGAGATGAGTTTGCTCTGGTTCCCCCGTTTTTTGAAGATACCAGCCAGGTGACTGATCTGGTAAACCGGGTGCACATGCAGATGTCGCAGCTGTTTGTTGTGGATGGGGCTGAGCTGGTTGTCACGGCCAGTATTGGTGTTGTGACCTTTCCAAATGACGGGGAAAACGCCGATAACCTGTTGCGTAACGCCGAGGCGGCCATGCATGAGGCGAAACGGTTGGGACGTAACACGGTTGTCTATTACACCAGTGAATTTAACAAACGTGCTCAACACAGATTGATGCTGGAAACGCGTCTCCATCGAGCTCTTGAACATGAGGATTTCAGTCTGCATTACCAACCCCAGATCTGCGTAAAGAGCGGTGCGGTTATCGGGGTAGAGGCGTTGTTGCGCTGGACACCAGAGGATATGTTGCCGGTTTCACCGGTGGAGTTTATCCCTATTCTTGAAGAGACCAGCCTGATTGTGCCGGTGGGTACCTGGGTGTTGTACGAAGCCTGTCGCCAGGTAGTAGCCTGGCAGCAGGCAGGTCTGCCTCCTTTGCGGTTGTCGGTCAATATCTCTGCAGTCCAGTTTCAACGGGGGGATCTGGATGAAACCGTTCGTCTGGCTCTGGCAGAGACCGGTTTGCATCCATCCCGCCTCTGCCTTGAGTTGACTGAGAGTATGCTGATGATTGACACGACCCATGCCCGTAAAAAACTGCAGGAACTGCGTAATCTGGGGGTCAGTCTTTCACTGGATGATTTCGGCACCGGTTATTCATCGCTGGCCTATCTTTCCCGTCTGCCGGTACAGGAGCTGAAGGTCGATCAGTCCTTTGTGCGTCGTCTGCATGACACCCCGTCTGACACGGCAGTGGTGAACACCATTATTGCCATGGCGCAGGAGCTTCACCTTGAGCTGGTGGCGGAGGGGGTGGAGACAGAAGAACAGAAGCAGCACCTGATCGATCGGGGGTGTACTACGATTCAGGGGTTCCTGTTGAGCAGGCCACTGCCTCCTG
>Ga0209373_10000733_pt1 | contig 46910 bp, 37 predicted proteins | sample Higcelweek5metaG_FD_187173 | JGI IMG/M metagenome (GOLD analysis project Ga0209373, IMG submission 187173) | Freshwater pond sediment microbial communities from the University of Edinburgh, under environmental carbon perturbations - High... | ecosystem: Environmental > Aquatic > Freshwater >... | reverse complement strand
CAGTCTGTTGAGGTGAAAAAATCGGAAAATGCGGATTATTATTTGTTTACCACTTCGGATGTGGCCTTACGGGCGTATAAAAAACCGCTGAGGTTTGCTTTATATCAGGCAGATAATACATCGCTGATCTGGGAAGAGGCTATGGGAATGACTTACGGGGAACAAACCGTTCAATATCTGAAGCGGCAGCCCGACGAGTATTTTTATGGCGGTGGCATGCAGAACGGACGATTCTCGCATCGGGATAAAACCATTAAGCTGACCATCGACTATAACTGGGAGGACGGTGGCGGTCCGAATCCGGCACCGTTTTTCATGAGTACAGCCGGATATGGTGCACTCAGAAATACCTATGCGTCAGGAGTTTATACGTTTGGAGATACGGTAAAGCTGATCCATAACGAAGCCCGGTTCGACAGTTATTACTTTGCCGGAAAATCGCTGAAAGAGATCCTTGGCGATTACACCGACATCACCGGCAAGCCTTTTTTGATGCCTCGCTGGGCGCTCAGCATGGGCGATGCCAACTGCTACAACCGGGGAGCCAAAGCGGATATCAAAACTGTCGGTACCAAAGGAACCGGTTTCAACGGAACCACTCCGGATGTGATCAGTCTGATTGCAGATGAGTACCTCAAGCACGATATGCCCCGGGGCTGGATCCTCCCGAACGACGGATATGGCTGCGGATATACCAAACTTGATTCGGTGGTTACGGAGTTACATAAACGAGGGTTCTACACCGGTTTGTGGACAGAAAGCGGGGTTGAAAAAATTGCCAAAGAAGTGGGAGAGTACGGATCGCGATTGTGCAAGCTCGATGTGGCCTGGGTTGGCGACGGTTATAAGTTTGCCATCGATGGCGTGAAAGCTGCTTACGAGGGCATTGAGAATGCCAGCGATGCCCGCGGATTTGTCTGGTCGGTATGCGGCTGGGCCGGAACGCACCGGCATTCGGTAGTTTGGACCGGCGATCAGAGTGGCAGCTGGAACTATATCCGGTGGCACATTCCAACCCTCATCGGGAGTGGATTATCGGCACAAAACTGCGCAACGGGTGATGTTGACGGAATCTTTGGCGGCAGTGACTCGACTTACACCCGCGATTTACAATGGAAATGCTTTACCCCGGTGCTCATGGGCATGTCGGGCTGGGCCTCCAACAATAAAAACGGCATCAGGGACAAGCAGCCGTGGCTCTTCGGCGAACCGTTCACCAGTATCAACCGGAAATACCTGCAACTCAAGCAGCGGATGACTCCGTATATGTACACTTTGTGTGCCGAGGCTAACCAAACGGGCGTTCCGGCAGTGCGCGGACTCGTGCTGGAGTATCCCGACGACCCGGTGGCACTGGGCTCCCAAACGCAATACGAATATTTGCTGGGCCGCGATCTGCTCGTTGCCCCGGTATATAAATCCGAAGCAAAGCGCGACAGTATTTATTTCCCCGCCGGAAACTGGATCGATTACTGGGACGGAACCGTTTACGACGGGAAAACCTGGATCAGCAAATACCCGGCCCCGCTGGATAAACTGCCACTTTTCGTCAGATCAGGTGCGATTATTCCGATGTATCAGCCCATGTATTACGATTGGGAGCGGCCAACCGATACGCTGACGCTGGATATCTATCCCGACGGGAAATCGGAATATGAAATGTATGAAGACGACGGTTTAACCCGCGATCACCGAAACGGTGCATTTGCTCTGACAAAGATCGAAGTCAGTGACAACCGCAAGCTTGGGAAGCCGATGGAAATTTTGATCCACCCGGCCCGGGGAGATTTCAAAGGAAGATTGACTGAGCGTATTTATGTGCTTGAAATTCATTGCGATAAGGTACCTGAGCAGATTAAAATACAAGGCAGAAGGCAGAAGGCAGAAGGCAGAAGTTGGGAAGAAGGAAGAAGGAAAAAGGATAAGGATAAAGGAGGGTGGAGCTATGATCCGGCTGACCGGGGAGGCGTACTTAAGATCCGGACAGGTGTTTTGCCGACCCATGAGAAAACCAGTATAACTGTATTATAATAACCTGAACTGACCCGTTGGTGCCAGACCTGAAAACAGAAAGCAAGACTATTACCATTGGTGACCTGGCTGATTTTGAAAAGTTGTTTAAAGCGAATTACAGTCAGTTGTGTTCCTATGCCCATCTGTTTCTGAATGACCGGGACGCCGCAGAAGATGTGGTTCAGGACGTATTTTTCAAACTATGGAAAAACCGGGACGAGCTCTCGGTTAACACCACCCTCAAATCATACCTGTTTCGTGCCGTGCGTAATGGTTGCATGAATGTTATCGAGCATATCTCAGTAAGAGATGCCTATAAGGTTGTAAATGAGGAGGATATAAAAAACAGTGAAGCCAATGAGATTGATGAGGCAGTGGTTTCGGAGCTGGAGCAACGGATAAGGGAGACCATAAATCTTCTCCCGGCTGAGCGGCGCAAAATATTTATGATGAGCCGTTTCGACGGGTTGAAATACCGGGAGATTGCCGATAAACTGGGCATTTCGGTTAAAACTGTGGAAAACCAAATGTATCAGGCACTTAAATTCCTCCGCGAACGGCTGGTGGATTACCTGCCATTGATACTGCTGATATTTACAGGATTGTTCAGGGATGAATAGAAACTTTTTGACGAACAGGTTTAGTGATAGCCGGTTTTGAGCTGTCATACCGATAGACACGAAATGAAAAAGGAACCGAACGATATCGATCAAAGATTGCTGGTGCTGTATCTCCTCGATGAGATATCGCAGCCGGGCCGCCGCGAGGTAGAGGCCTGGATGGCATCATCGGAGGAGAACCGGGTCCTTTTTGAAGGTTTGCGAAAAGTTTGGGAAGAGACCGGGAAGATCGATCCTGCAACTGTTGAATTTGATGCCCATCTGGCCTGGGATCGGATGTCTGAAAGAATCAAAACAGACGACAACCGTGGCCGGTACAACTTGCAGACCGGAAAAATCAGGATGTTCATGCTGGTTGCTGCTATGCTGGTACTTGGCGCTGTATCCATTGTATTCACGCGTTATCTGAAAAACCGGCAGGAACCGGGATCTGTCATTTTTGAAAGCTTTGCCGGAGTAGTGCAGGATACGCTGTCAGATGGCTCTGCTGTTGTTTTGAATACTGAAACCAAGCTGACGGTTCCTGAAAGTTTTGCTCAAACCAACCGGAAAGTGAAGCTCCGGGGAGAAGCTTTTTTTGAGGTCACGCACGACACGGTCAGGCCTTTCATCATCGATGCCGGAGTTGGCCAGATCAAGGTGCTGGGTACCTCTTTTCAGGTGAAAGCTTATCCGGGTGCTGATCTGGAGGTTTATGTGGAAAGCGGTCGGGTAGAGTTATCTGCGGTGGATAGTTCCGGGGGAATATCTTCCTCAATGGTTCTGAAAGCCGGTGAGAGAGGGCGTATCCGTATCGGGTCACAGGTGATTACCACCCCGGAAGAGATCGGCGCGGATGAACTTTATTGGGCCAACAAAAAACTGATTTTCCAGGAAACCCTGCTCTCAGTGGTATTTGACCTGCTCCGGCAGCACTATAACGTCGATATCGAGGTGCGGGATTCGACCATTTCCAACTGTTTGCTTTCGGCGGTATTTACCAATGAACCGATCGACCAGATTCTGGAGGTTGTAGCGGTTTCCTTTGGTCTGACAGTGAGCCAGGCCGATGGCCGGTTCATCCTGAACGGAAAGGGGTGCGGCAATGAATAGAACAAATTTCCGTGTCATACTGATGATCCTGATGGTGTTTACACTGGTGCCTGTTGTTGCCCAGACCAATCATCTCGATAAAAAGATAACTATTAGTCTTCATCAGGTTAAGCTGAAAAATGCGCTTCCTAAGATCGCTGAAGCCGGCGGATTCCAGTTTTCATACAATTCAGAGATTATCCCCGGCGACAGCCTGGTTTCGGTAAGTGCCAGCAATCTGGCAGTAAAAAAAATACTTCGGGATCTTGTGGGTCCGGATATCCGTTATAAAGTTTTAGGCAATCACATCATTTTGCTGAGCGATGTTCCGAACAGGAATGTCGCTAAGGTGGACCGCAACCCTGAATACACCATCACCGGGTATATTTATGATGCCCAAACGGGTGAGGTACTTTCATCGGCCAGCATTTATGAAGTGGAGGGGATGTTTGTTTCGGCAACGGATTCCAGAGGATATTATGCGCTGACTGTTCCGGGCGAGCGGGAAAGGCAGGTGCTGAGTTACAGCAAATCGGGGTATACCGATACCCTGATCATTGTTAAACCGAAGGAGCAGACGACCCTGAACATTTATCTGTCGCCGAAAACCAGAAAATCATCAGGATACCAGATCGCTGAGCTGCCATCGGCACAGGTTAATGAACGCAGGCTGGTAGCGGCTCTGGTGCCGTCAAAAACCAGAGTTGCCGCAGAGAATATCCCGGTAATCGAAAAACGATGGGCTCAGCTGTCGTTCCTTCCGTTTATCGGGAGTAACCGGTTCGTATCGGGATTGATTGTCAATCATTTGTCAATGAATCTGATCGCCGGATATTCAGGAGGAGTTCGGGGACTGGAAATGGGTGGATTTCTGAATGTTAACAAAAATGAGATGTATGGGGTCCAGCTGTCGGGATTTGGCAATATTGTGGGGAAAAACAGCAGGGGAGTGCAGCTGTCGGGGTTTTTCAACGTCGATGCCGGCTCGTTCAGCGGCCTGCAGGCGTCAGGTTTCAGCAATGTAGTGACTGACACGATATTCGGGATCCAGCTGGCCGGGTTCAGCAATGTTCTCCGCGGCCGGATGTGCGGTACCCAGATATCGGGATTCAGCAATTTTACCAGTCAGAATGTCGACGGGATACAGGCATCCGGGTTTGCGAACATTGCGGTTAAAGATGTGAAAGTCGCGCAGCTCAGCGGGTTCGGCAACTATTGCAGAAATGTCGGCGGACTGCAGTCGGCAGGGGTATTGAACATTGCTTCGGGCACGGTGACCGGCATTCAGGCTTCAGGACTGATCAATTATGCCACTGAGGTAAAGGGCCTTCAGTTATCGGTGTTCAACATTGCCGATACGGTCAGTGCCGGGGCGCCGATTGGTATTCTGAGTTTCGTTGTGAAAGGGTATCATACGATTGAGGTTACTTCAAACGAGCTTTTGCCCCTGAATCTGAGCATCAAAACCGGCACCCGACGTTTTTACAATATTTTCACGGCCGGGTTACAGAAAGATTTCCTTTCGGTCGGTTACGGGTTTGGTTCCCAGTTTCGGATGGCCAAAAAGCTCACTTTCAGTATGGATTTGACTGTCAACTATTTGTCAGATAATCAGGATTTTATGGTGTCGCACGGGGGGCTCCTCCGCTTTTCACCCACCTTCGACATCGAGCTGGCCAAACACTTCAAACTGGTTTTCGGGCCCACCCTGAATGCATTTGCGGGGCTGGATCCTGTTGATGCCGGAACGTCAGATTTTCCATTCCTTTTTTCGCTACCGGTTAAAAACATGACTGTGGCAAGCACTCCCGTGAACATCAGGATCGGCGCCATGGCAGGTTTCAGGTTTTAATCCAATTTTTTTTTCATACCGATAGGGGTAATTGTAAGGATGCCTGTCATCCCTATGAAAACACTTTAATCAAAATCAAAATCAGCAACCGATTATGAAAACTACATGGTGGAAAACAGGGATCGCCGTAACAGTGATCCTTATGATGGCTCTTGTTTCGTGTGAGGATTATATTGTGGGAATCAACGGGCAGGGTGAAATAGTTGAAGAGACCGTTTATATTGATGATATCGACGGTTTTGTATCGACCATTTGTGCAGATATTTATCTCACCCAGGGCGACAGGCAGGAAGTGGTTATCAAGGCGCAGCAGAACATTATCGACAATATTGAGCTTGACCGGATAGACGATGGCATCTGGACAATCCGGTACGATCGCATGGTAACCCATTCAAAACCCGTCAGGATTTATATCACAGTGCCCAATCTTACCCGCGCAGCGGTCAGTGGCAGTGGTTCCGTTGAAGGGCAAACCCCTTTTAAAAATCTCGACCGGCTGAAACTTCTGGTATCCGGCTCCGGAAGCATTGAATTGGACGCTGAATGTGAATCCATGGATGCTTTAATCTCAGGTTCCGGGAATATGCATATAACAGGTACCGCTGAAGACTTGGACCTTGTGGTGTCGGGGTCGGGTGATTTTGGTGCATCCGGACTGGTAACGAAGAGATCTGAAATAACTATCTCGGGATCAGGCAATGCCCGCATCACAGCCGAAGAATTTCTGCGGGTGCTCATATCCGGCAGCGGAGATGTTTATTACCTGGGAGATCCCGACCTCGACGTACATGTATCCGGTTCCGGCAATGTTCTCCGCATCCGCTAACCAACAACTACAACAACTACAACCCCTTCAACAATCACAACAATCACAACAACTATAACAATTACAACCATGAAACCCTCTTTAACATTAGCCCTCTCCCTTCTCCTCGCGACATCGCTTCCTCTGCATGCTCAGGACTCCACCCGCATCAGCCCCTTACATATCAGTATCGTCACTCCTTTGGGGACCAATGGAATGCAGTCGTGGAATACCACAAATATCATCTCGGTAAACCTTTTTGCCGGGTATTCAGGCGGACTGAAGGGCATCGAGTTCGGCGGTTTTGCCAATGCGCTGAAAGGCGACATGAACGGGATCCAGGTGGCCGGGTTCTGCAACAACACCTTAGGCAGGGCCAACGGGCTGGAAATCGCCGGATTCTGGAATTTTAACAAAGGCAAGATCAATGGTCTTCAATTGTCGGGATTTGCCAACGCCGCCCTGGATACGGTGAACGGTTTTCAGGGAGCCGGTTTTGTGAACTATGCGAACGGGTCGACCAACGGACAGGCCAGCGGTTTTGCCAATATCTGCACCCGTGATCTGTCGGGGATTCAGGCCTCCGGTTTTTTCAATTACGCGCGGAAACTACGCGGGGTCCAGATCAGTGTGTTTAATGTTGCCGATACCGTTGAAAGAGGCATCCCAATAGGTTTTCTCAGCTTTGTCAGGAACGGATATAAAGTAATTCAGATCGGCGGTAATGAAACCCTTTTCGGGGAGATCAGCTTCAAAACCGGGGTCAGAAAGTTCTATAATATTCTGTCGGTAGGGGCTACCGTTAAAGACGAACAGGTTAAGTGGGGATTTGGTTATGGCATCGGAACGCTGGTTCCTTTGGGGAAACGGCTGGATATGAGTTTAGAGGCAGAATGTTACGAGATCAACGAGGATGTGTGGTTCACGGATGATCTGGATATCCTCAACCGACTGAATGTCGCACTGAGCTATAACCTTACCCGGTCGCTGGGTGTTTATGCCGGAGCCAGCTGGAATGTCCATATTATCGAAGATGATTGGCACGAAGGAGATCACTATGACTGTAATTCAGAGGTCTCGATGTACCCGGGATTCACGGCAGGAGTTCGTGTCGGATTCTGACCGGTTTATATTCCCATCCGGAAAAGGCTGCGGTTATAAGGTGGTTTTTTCTCGGTGTATAGAAAATAAACCTGGTTATTGTAAACCCGGATCTTTTTAACATACGGATAATCAGGTATTTCAATGGTTGTTATGATGGTGCCTGTATCGGGATCGATCTCCTTTAAGGTATAATGACCACTATAATGAGGTGACCATAACGACCAGATGCGGTTTGCCTTTTCATCGTACAGGATTTGCTGGGTAAAATTATTCTGATCAATATCGCGCCTTTTCAGGACGAGGAGTTCGGTGTAATCTTTGAGATGAAAGGAAATCGGGACCGTTTTCACCGAGACTCCATCAGAATTGAAAAACTCGATATTGTTGCCGAAAAAATCAAGAATCAATACATCATCGGCGCGGCGTACGACCGGAGCGCCCACAAATCGCTCATAACTATTGGGGCTTATATACTTTGTCGGATCAGATAGGACTCCATTACGTTCAGCAAATGCAATAGGTCTTACATACCGGTAAGATCCATAAGGATCATTTACCGTTTTGATATGGCGATAAGTTTCTTCTCCTTTTTTGATGCAGAAAGTTTCATTGGTATAGAGCGTGCTCTTCTGGCTGAACAGCCGGCCATTCAGTATCGCCTTAACCGGGAGTAAAACAGAGGTAAAACGATATATGTCAATCGGATAAAGCCTTTTCAGGGTGTCCTGATTAACAGCGATCTGATAAGCGGAGTCTCTGGTCAGCAGTTGGATATTCCGGTTGAAATCCTTAAACAGGTAAACCGTGGATAACACATCAATGGATTCCGGAATATCGATCTTTGCCCCGGCCAGACTGATTTTTTCAGAATTCAGAATATCCCCGGTGATTGTTGCCAGATAGAGCTGTTGGTCATCCAGGTGTTTATAGGGATTAGCCACCATGATGATCCGGTCATTGGAAATCTCATAATCCACTATATTCAGGGTGTCTCCCCGAACCAGTTTTGAAATTTTTTCACCGGTGATGGTTACTTCTCCGATTTTTCTGATTTCCGCTTTCAGATGCACTTTAACCGGAAGCGAATCAGCTGACTGTACCAGCAATTGTTTGGATTCATATCCCACACAACTTACATAGAGCAGCGCCGGAGTTTTTATGTTACTGAAACTGAAATATCCCTCTTCGTTGGTTGACATTCCGGCCTGATTTTGGTCGACCAAAACAGTTGCTCCCGGAATCGGGGTTTTGGTATCAGAATCAAACACATATCCGAAGAGTTTAATCCCCTTGTCCTGAGCCGGTGCCAATATCGGGATCAGCATGGCTAACACAATAATAGTGAGCATCTTGTTTCTCATGTGAATCAGATTGAGTAATCAAACATCGTTGTGGGGGGTGTTTAAAAATACAAACAGTTTCACAAAATCGCAAGAATGGTCAGTATTTAGCACAGATCGTATGCAGGCGAATCTCCCGTACTTCAATAAGGTGCCTGCATCGGCTCAAGTGGGGTACTCCTGGCAGCTTTCATAAAAGTTGAATATCTATCGGTGTATATTTAGTATTTTAGTCCCCATATTCTCAAAATCTTTGACCTGACACTGCCTTATGGACGGCGAAACCGGGACGACATTCAAACGCAGCCTGAACCTTGTTGATTCAACCGCCATTGTGGTCGGTTCCATGATCGGATCGGGCATATTCATTGTCAGTGCCGATATGTCGCGAACACTGGGATCACCGGGATGGATGCTGCTTGCATGGCTGATCACCGGGCTGATGACCATGTTTGCAGCGATGGCTTATGGCGAACTGGCTTCAATGATGCCTAAAGCCGGCGGTCAATATATCTATCTTCGCGAAGCCTATAATCCACTTACCGGATTTCTGTATGGGTGGACCCTTTTCACGGTTATTCAAACAGGGAGTGTTGCTGCAATAGCCATGGCTTTCAGCAAATTTTCAGGAGTGATTATTCCGTGGATCAGTGAGGAAAACATTTTATTGCAACTGGGGCCGCTGAAAATAAGTACGGTTCATCTGGTTGCGGTGTTGTCGCTCGTACTTTTAACCTGGATCAATACCCGGGGGATTAAGGCCGGTAAGATTGTCCAGAACACCTTTACGATTACCAAAGTACTGGTGTTGATCCTGTTTCTGCTCATCGGTTTTTTCATTGCGAAATCTTCAGGCTGGGTGGCCAATACAAGCTATTTCTGGGAGGCAGCCAGCTTGAACCCCGAAACCGGAGCTGCAACCCCTTTATCAGGAATGGCGTTCATCGCGGCAATGGGATCGGCTATGGTTGGTGCGCTTTTTACCTATGATGCCTGGTATAACATTACCTATAATTCGGCGGAGGTGATCAATCCGAAACGAACGATTCCTTTAAGCCTGATATTCGGGACTTTACTGGCTGCCGTGATCTTTTTTCTGTGTAACCTGGTCTATGTAAAAGTACTGCCCTTACGCGGAATTCCGGGTGCAGAATCGGTTTTGGATCAGGGGATCGCTTTTGCCACCAACGACCGCATCGGCACTGCCGCCATGTCAGGAATATTTGGCGAATACGCCGCAATTATCATGGCCGCGTTTATCATCATTTCCACTTTCGGTTGCAATAACGGGCTGATTCTTTCAGGAGCCCGGGTGTACTATGCAATGGCCGAAAACCAACTGTTTTTTAAAAAGATAGGCAACCTGAACAAAAAAGGAGTTCCGGCAAACGGATTGATTATCCAGTGCGTATGGGCCTGTCTGCTTTGCCTTTCGGGCTCATTTTCGCAATTGCTCGATTACGTGGTTTTCGCCGTATTGATTTTTTATGCGTTGACGGTGGCCGGTGTTTTCAGATTGCGCCGGAAGTGGCCGGATGAGGAGAGAACTTATAAGGCCACCGGATATCCCGTAATTCCTGCGATTTGTGTGATACTTTCGGTGTTGATCATGGTGATTCTGTTGATTTATAAACCCGAATTTACCTGGCCCGGACTCATCATTGTCGTTCTCGGAATACCAGTTTATTATATCTGGAAAAAGAAGAAAATCAAAACTAATTCAATATGAATGCAGTACCTTTTGTAGTAGGGGCGATAGCAGTCCTGGTTCTTGCCTATCGGTTTTACTTCAGCTTTGTTTGTGCGAAAGTCGCTACCGTTAATGATCAGCGGATTACTCCTGCCTATCGAATGAACGACGGGCAGAATTATATGCCGATGAACCGGTGGGTTTTGTTCGGGCATCATTTTGCAGCGATTGCAGGAGCCGGGCCATTGGTTGGACCGGTTTTGGCTGCGCAGTTTGGGTTTTATCCGGGATTTATCTGGATGCTGGTGGGATCTGTCATGGCCGGTGCGGTGCACGATCTGGTCATCTTGGTTGCATCAGTTGAACATGACGGAAAATCGCTGGCAGAAATCACCCGTGCCGAGATCAATAAACTCAGCGGAACAACCGCTTCAGTAGCTATTTTGGTGGTAATGGTTGTCGCGCTGGCAGGTCTGGGTATGGTGGTAGTCAATGCATTGGCCGAGAGTTCCTGGGGAACTTTCACCATCGCGATGACGATACCGATTGCTTTGTTTATGGGGGTATGGATGTTTAAGTTCCGTCCGGGCAAAACGGTTGAAGCTACCATTATCGGAGTGATACTGCTGACTCTGGCGGTTGTTTTAGGCAAGTATGTGCCTGAATCTTCGTTTGCTTCCTGGTTTACATTCGACAAAAAGACCCTTACCTTGCTGTTGTGCGGATACGGTTTCCTGGCCTCGGTTTTGCCGGTATGGCTGTTGCTTACCCCACGGGATTATCTGAGTTCAATTATGAAGATTACCGTCGTCGGATTGCTGGCCTTGGGTATAATTTTTGTGGCTCCGGAGATAAAAATGCCGGGATTCACTGAATTCATTCACGGTGGAGGACCTATCATTCCTGGGAAACTATATCCTTATCTGTTTATTACGATTGCCTGCGGGGCTATATCCGGATTTCATTCGCTGGTAAGCTCCGGGACCACTCCGAAAATGATAGCGAAAGAATCGCACATCAAAGCCATTGCTGTTGGCGGAATGTTGTTAGAAGGCCTGGTCAGTATTTTGGCTTTGATTGCCGCAACCAGTCTTTTCCCGCTCGATTATTTCCAGATCAATTTGTCACCGGAAAAGTTCCAGGCCATGTTGCCCAAATTACATGAGATGGGCTTCACCGAAGGAAATATTCAGTCGCTATCAGCGGCAGTGGGCGAAACGGTGGCTGGCCGTCCAGGTGGCGCAGTTTCGCTGGGAGTCGGAATGGCTCAGATATTCTCGGCCATACCGGGCATGCAGCACCTGATGAGTTACTGGTACCATTTTGCCATCATGTTTGAAGCATTGTTCATCCTCACTACTATTGATGCAGGAACGCGTATCGCAAGATTTGTTTTGCAGGAGACCATGGGGAAAATATATAAGCCTTTCGGAAGGACTGACTGGTTACCCGGCAACCTGATCACGAGTGGAGTGATCGTGTTCTGCTGGGGATATTTCATTTATACCGGATCGATCAGCACCATCTGGCCGATGTTCGGAACAGCCAACCAGCTGATGGCAACTATTGCCCTTACGGTGGGTACCACTTATATCATCAACCGGGGCCGGAGAAGATATTCATGGGTTACGATCGTGCCACTGGCGTTTGTCGGGGTAACCACTCTGTATGCCGCATGCACCAATATGGTCACCCTCTATTTCCCGCAAATGATGACTAAGGCCACCATGGTTCCGGGTATGATCAACCTGGTTCTCACAACGGTGATCATTGTATGTGTGTTCGTCATCCTCGGGAATGCCCTGCCGAAATGGTTCGGCAAACAGGCTGGCCTGCCACTGGCAGAGCGGGTGAAGATGTAAAGGGAAGTATTATTTCTTTCGCAGAAGTGCGACCAGTGCCACAATGGCCCAGGTGCCTTCGAGGAAAACGAACGGGATTGCGTGAATGAGCCACGATCCGTAGCAAGCTAAAGTTGCTCCGGTTAGGTTCATCAGTAAATACCAGCGGTTATCCGGCTTTATTTTACCGGTTGTCAGCAAAAAGAAAGCGGTAAGTATGAGCAGGACCCCGGTGGAATTAACGATATTCGCAAATAACATACCTATGAATTTGATTCTAAAATTATGAAAATCCGCCAACTCCTGGTCCCTTTAACCCTTCTGGCCGTATTCTGCCTGATGGGTTTCGGCAGATATTCGCATTTGCGCGTTGAGCAGCTTTACTGCAATAACCGGATAAATCCGGTTGGTGTTGAGGGTAATCCTGATTTCCGGTGGACGATTGCATCGGACAAAAATGGTACGGAAATAGCCGGATATGAATTGAAGTTTGCCGGTAAAGCAGTAAAACCGGAGTTTGAGATTTTAAGCCTGGATGCCGGAAAAAGATATGAATGGCAGGTGCGTTTGAAAGATCAGACCGGAGCTTTTTCACCCTGGAGCGAAAAAGCCTGGTTTGTTACCGGAATTCCCGATGATCAGTGGCGCTCTGCCAAATGGATCGGTTATGAGGCGCTGCCGGATTCCATGAAGTTGGTTCCCGGAGTGCACGGATCTGGCGATAAATTGGGAAACCTGGCCGTAAAACGCCCGGTAATTCCCGTTTTCCGGAAAAGAGTCAACATCACTAAACAAATTACGGAGGCCACCCTTTTTGTGACGGGCCTGGGCCAATATACACTACAGGTCGACGGGGAAGACCTGACCGGAGGTTTTATGCGCCCGGGATGGACCAACTATGCAAAAACGTGTTTTTACAATGGGTACGATCTGACCAGCCTGTTTCAAAAAGGTGTTCACGACCTGCAGATCACGGTGGGTAACGGGTTTTTCAACATCAACCGTGAGCGCTACCGCAAGCTGGTGGATGCATGGGGAATGCCCATGATGCGTGCAATCCTGGTTATCGGATATGCCGATGGAAAAACCCAGAAGATCTATTCCGATTCAAGCTGGGAAACTGCGCCGTCAGCCATAACCTTTACATCGATATTCGGCGGTGAGGATTACGATGCCAGGATCAATAATCCATCATGGAGAGCGGCCATCGAGGTAAAAGGCCCGGGTGGCGCCATGCGTTGCGAATCCGACTATCCACTGGCCATCAGAGAGACATTTAAACCGGTGAAAATCACCAAATTGTCGGATAGCGTCTGGGTGTATGATTTTGGACAGAATGCCTCAGGAATTCCGGAATTGACCGTAAATGCCGCCAACGGGCAAAAAGTCAGACTAACCCCCGGAGAGTTAATTGACGATATGGGGCAGGTTACTCAGCAGGCATCCGGAGGGCCACACTACTATGAATATACTTCGGATGGCGACTCGAAAAAACCATGGTCGCCCCGGTTCACCTATTATGGGTTCCGATACATCAGCGTCAGCGGAGCTGTTCCTGCCGGTAAGCCAAATCCCCATAACCTGCCGGTGATTGAGAATTTGCTGTTTCATCATACCTGCAACAGCTCTCCTATAGTGGGTTCGTTCAAATGTTCCAACGATCTTTTTAACAACATTTTCAAACTCATCGACTGGTCGGTACGGAGCAATCTGGCCAGCGTGACCACCGACTGCCCCCATCGGGAGAAGCTGGGCTGGCTGGAGGTTACCCATCTGATGGGAAATTCAATCCGGTATAATTATGATGTACACAACCTCTATTCAAAGATCGTTGATGATATGATTGAATCACAGCTCGATAACGGGCTGGTTCCGGATATTGCCCCCGAATTCGTGCCCTTTGGCGGTGGTTTTCGTGATTCGCCCGAATGGGGCAGTTCTTCAGTAATTATTCCCTGGTACCTGTATAACTGGTATGGAGATTCCAAACCGATGGAACGGGCTTATCCGATGATGAAGAAATATGTGGATTATCTCGGATCTAAGGCAAACGGTAGCATCGTTTCACACGGATTGGGTGACTGGTTCGATCTGGGGCCGAAATCCCCGGGGCAATCGCAGCTGACCCCAATGGCACTGACGGCTACCGCCATTTATTATTATGATCTGGCAATCCTGGCAAAAATGGCTGTTATCATGGGTTTTGATGAAGACGCTGCGGTGTTGGCCGACAGTGCAAAAGCAGTACGGAAAGCCTTTAATACCAAATTTTATAATCCAGATACCCATGTTATTGCAACGGGCTCACAAACAGCCTATTCCATGCCGCTGGTGGTTGGCCTGGTTCCGGATGAAGATCGCGATGCGGTATTCAAAAATCTGATTGCAGCAGTTGAGCGTGACGGATATGCCCTGACGGCCGGTGATGTTGGTTATCATTATCTGGTTCAGGCTTTGCAGGATGCAGGAGCCAGTGAGGTGATCTTTAAAATGAATTCACGAAGCGATGTTCCGGGTTATGGTTTTCAGCTGAAAAACGGGGCTACTTCTTTAACGGAATCCTGGCCGGCGCTGCGCTATGTCTCTAATAATCACATGATGCTGGGGCATCTGATGGAGTGGCTGTACACCGGTATCGGTGGGATCAGGCAGGCTGAAGGCTCAATCGGGTTCCGCGAAATCATTATTGATCCCCAACCGGTTGGGGATCTCACCTGGGCTGAGGTGTCCCATCGGTGCATCACTGGTGATATATACTGCCGCTGGGAAAAAGCAGCAAAAGGATATGAAATTGATGTCAGGATACCTGTTGGGTCCACTGCCCGCGTGCTTTTTAAAGGTCAGGAACTCGGTAGGGTAGGATCGGGCGAATATCACTTTGAAACTAAGTTTTGACAATATAAACCTTTCTATATGAACATTTTGGGAATGGGCAATGCCCTCGTTGATGTGTTGATCAGGGTGGAGAAAGATGCAGTGCTTGAGGAACTACGACTTCCGAAGGGGAGCATGCAGCTTGTTGATGAGATGAGGCTTAAAGAGATCGAAGAGTGCGTCGGCGGCTTTGAACGGAAACTGGTTTCGGGAGGGTCAGCCGCTAATACCATTCATGGATTGGCGGAGTTGGGCGTTGAAGCAGGTTTTATCGGATCGGCAGGCCAGGATGCCTGGGGAGAGTTTTATATCAATGATCTGAAGAAAAACGGAATTACCCCGCATTTTTACGAATCAAACAAGGCAACCGGCCGGGCGATGGCTTTTTTAACACCGGATTCCGAACGAACTTTTGGTACTTACCTGGGTGCAGCCATTGAGCTGGGGCCTGAATTTATCGCACCCGCGATGTTTGAGGGATGGTCAGTTTTCTATATCGAAGGGTATCTGGTTCAGAATCACGACCTGATTGAGACGGCTCTGAAACTGGCTCATCAGGCGGACTGTGTGATTGCTCTTGACCTGGCCAGCTACAATGTGGTGGAAGAAAACCTCGGGTTCCTGAAACGGGTAATTCCTCAATATGTAGATATCATTTTTGCCAATCAGGAGGAGGCACTCGCCTTTACCGGCAAGGAACCTGAAGCCGCCGTTGACGAGCTGGCTTGCCTCTGCCGGATTGCCATTGTGAAGACGGGCAAGGACGGGGCCTGGGTGAAGTCGGGGAATGAGAAGCACCATGTTGCCGCTATGGAAGCCAACTGCATCGATACCACCGGCGCCGGTGACCTGTTTGCTGCCGGGTTCCTGTACGGATATATTCATGAATTCAGGCTCCGTAAATGCGGAGAACTAGGCAATTTGCTTGCTGCAGCGGTGATTGAAGTCACCGGCTCAAAGATCCCGGAGAACCGCTGGGAGGAAATAAGGGGGTGTATAAAAGCCTGAACCATTAGGGGATTCAGGCTTTTTGCAAAAAGACAGGTAGAGGGTAAATAAAACTTTCTAAAAAAGTCCGTGTAATTCAGCGTTGATTTTATCGATCACAATACTGATATCTTCGGGATTGCCGAGGAAATCCAGCGAATCAGCATCGATGATCAGTAGTTTGCCGTCGCGATAAGTTTCCGCCCAGCTTTCATAACGCTCATTTAACCGTTTGAGATAGTCGAGCCGGATAGAATTTTCATATTTCCGTCCTCTTTTCTGGATCTGGTTAACCAGGGTAGGTACCGAGGCCCGGAGATAAATCACCAGGTCGGGCGGTTGAATCAGGGAGGTCATCAGGTTAAACAGGGTGAAGTAATTCTCAAAGTCGCGGGTACTCATCAAACCCATCGAATGCAGGTTCGGAGCGAAAATATACGCGTCTTCGTAAATGGTCCGGTCCTGAATCACTGTTTTATCGTGCTTCCGGAACTCCAGTATCTGGTTCAGCCGGGTATTCAGGAAATAGATCTGGACATTGAACGACCAGCGCTGCATATCGGCATAAAAGTCGTTCAGATAGGGATTGTCATCCGCATCTTCATAATGGGGTTCCCAGAGATAATGTTTGCTAAGTATGCGGGTAAGAGTAGTTTTGCCCGATCCGATGTTGCCCGCTAACGCAATGTGCATAGTATGATATTTCGCATTTAGGTTATTCCGAAAGTACGACATTTTTTCAATTCTATATCGTACCGGAAATTAATTTATCTGTCGATCAGGAGGACTTGCCCGGAGGTTCTGATAAGGATTTTGTTCCGGATGATGCAGGCGTCCCGGATGTCTCCGCCTGGTTGATTGAAAATTGTTTCTTCCGGTGTAAACGGGTCTTTCCAGAGCAGTATCCGATCGGGATAAACAAGCAGAATCCGATCACCGAACGCATTGACTGATGGTACCTTAAGGGCGATTTTCCGGATCCTGTTCGCAAAAAGATCGAACATTTGTATCTCTTTTCCGGGGATGTGCAACAGCAGCTGGTCGCCGGATTCTATCAGGTGATAAGAAGATGTTTCGGCGGAGGAGGGTAAATCCAGCGGTTCCGACTCAACGGTCGTTTTCAGTTGCTGATTGATCAGGCGCAAGCGCATGGTAGATCCGTCGAGTACCCAAAATCCGCCTTGCCTCGACAAGGCGAGGGCCAGCGGGGTGGTCAGGTCAAGTTCATCGAGCCGGATTGCTCCCGACAGGGGTGCCAGTCGGTTGTTCAGAAAACGGAGCAGGTTGAAATCTTTCTGATAGACCAGGATTCTCATCGGATCACTGCTGTCGATCAGGGTTATGGCGCCGGTGCGGGGTTCCGACCAGGAATAGGCGGAATCTCCTTCAGTGTCATATTTAACGAGCATTCCGGCGTTCACGATATAGAACTGACCGAGGGGGTCGGCAGAGATTACGCCGGCGGTGAGATTCCAGACTTTAACTGTATCCTGCTTAGAGGACCAATCAGCAGGGTACCCGGCCGGAGTCGCTGCGGGGAGACTCAGAACCATTGCCAACAGTCCGGTCAATAGGGTCATAATTGCTGGATTTTCAGGATTTCATCAGCGATTTTCCGGTCGTTTGACAGCCGGGGCACCTTATGCTGGCCGCCCAGACGGTCTTTCATCCGCAGCCATTCATAAAAGGAGCCTTTTTTCAATACGATCACCTCCGGCAGGTGGAGTGCCAGGCTTTTGTATCGTTTAGCTTCATAATCAGAATTTGCTGCTTTGAGTGCATTGTCGAGAAGTTCCGTGAAGAATTCCAGATTTTCAGGCGGGCGGTTAAACTCGATAAGCCACTGATGCCGGGCTTTTTCCCCGTCGGCCATAAAAACCGGAGCGGCCGTATAGTCGGTGATTTCAGCGTTTGTTGCGGTGCAGGCTTTCAGGAGTGCATATTCGGCGTTGTCGATGATCAGCTCTTCGCCGAATGCGTTGATGAAATGCCTGGTACGACCGGTGATCTTGAATTTGACCGGTTGCAGTGAGGAGAACATAACGGTATCTCCGATCAGGTATCGCCACAATCCTCCGGTGGTGGATATGACCATGGCGTAGTTTCGTCCGATTTCGACCTCCGACAACGGATAAGCCTTGGGATTTGAAGAGTCCAGCTCCTCGAAAGGAATAAATTCGAAGAATACGCCGTAATCCAGCATCAACAGCATATTGGAATCTGCCGGGTCATCCTGGATGCCGAAGAACCCTTCGGAAGCATTGTAGGTTTCCATGAATTTTACCTTGCCCGATCCCATGATCGCTTCAAACTGGCTCCGGTATGGGGTGAAGCTGACTCCGCCGTGCATGAACACCTCGAGATCGGGCCAGACTTCGATAATGGTTGACTTTCCGGTTTTCTCCAGTATTTTTTTAAGCAGCACCAGGGTCCAGGAGGGAACCCCGGCGAGGCTGGTGACATTCTCGCGGATGGTGATGTCGGCCATCTTTTCCAATTTGGCTTCCCACTCGTTCATCAGGGCTACAGAGAGCTCCGGGGTTCTGATCCAGTGGGCGTAGAGCGGAAGGTTCTGCAGGAGAACCGCTGACACATCGCCAAAATAGACCTCCGAATTTATATCAGAAACCTGATAGCTGCCACCGATTGCCAGGCTCTTGCCCGATAGCAGCTGGTTATCAGGATTGTTCACGAAATAGAAAATCAGGGAATCCTTACCGCCCTGAAAATGACAATCTTCGATATTGTCGCGGGTCACCGGAATGAACTTGCTCTTGTCTCCTGTGGTTCCGGAGGATTTTGCAAACCATTTGGTTTCTCCGGGCCAGAGCACATCCGGCTCCCCATGAATGGCCCGGTCGATATAGGGTTTGATGGCCGGGTAATCGCGGATGGGTACCTGTGCCGCAAACTGCTCGTAGGTTTCGATGCCATGGAAGTCATGATCCTTGCCGAAAGCCGTGTTCCTTCCTTCCTTAATCAGCTTCGCCAGCATATCATTCTGAACCTCAACCGGATATTGTTTAAAGAAATCAATTTGATATTTCCTTTTAGTCACGAACCAGGAAATGATTGAATTGAGTATAGCCATTGTTATTGGGCCAAATGTGTGGTCTCAAAAGTACAAAATTATCCCTACTTTTGGGTTTTTCCGTTATGCGGCGCTATTCATGAATTGGCTAGATATTGTCATCATTTTAATTCTGGCCGGAGGCCTTGCTTCCGGATATAGAAACGGATTTGTGGGTGAGGTTGCTTCCCTGGCCGGATTGGTACTGGGTATCTGGGGAGCCGTGAAATTTTCATGGTGGACCGGTGATCTGTTTGAAAGCTTCGGACTGAAATTTTCACTGATGCCGGTCATTGCTTTTATTGTGACCTTCCTGATCATTACCATTGTTATGCAGATATTGGCCGGAATAGTCAGTAAAATGCTGAAAGTGATATCCCTGAACTGGATCAACAAAATTGCCGGAATTATTGCCGGGGTGTTTAAAGCAGCCATTTTTATCAGCGTCATTTTGCTGGTTCTCGATGTAGTCACAGATCGTCACCCGATAATTTCGAAGGCCACCTGTAAGGAGTCGGTTTTATATGAACCGGTATCCGAATTGGTTCCAACCCTGCTTCCCTTCCTGAAGCTCGAAGAGCTGGCCCGTGAAAAGAAGGCGGTTCCGGATCCGGTGAAAGAGTCATAATTCAAGGTTTAACGGTCAAATAGTTATCTTAGCCAAAATTTTTGTGCATGAAATTTATTGAGGAACTGAGCTGGCGCGGATTAATTCATGACATCATGCCCGGCACTGAGGAGATGCTTGAAGAGGGAATGGCTTCGGCTTACATCGGTTTTGATCCCACCTCGAATTCTTTGCATATCGGCAACCTGGTCTGTATTATTATCCTGAAACACTTTCAGTTATGCGGGCATAAACCCTATGCCCTGGTTGGCGGCGCTACCGGTATGATCGGCGATCCTTCAGGGAAATCCGAAGAGCGTAATCTGCTCGATGAAAAGACGCTTCGCTACAATCAGGAGTGTATCAAAAAACAATTATCTCATTTTCTTGATTTTGAAGGTGACACTCCCAATCGTGCAGTCATGGTCAACAACTACGACTGGATGAAGGAGTTTTCCTTCCTCGAATTCATCCGCGATGTTGGAAAGCATATCACGGTAAATTACATGACCGCCAAGGATTCGGTGAAAAAACGCCTCGAATCGGGTATGTCGTTTACTGAATTCAGCTACCAGCTGGTTCAGGGGTATGACTTCCTTCACCTGTATCAGACTCACGGGATCAAACTTCAGATGGGTGGTTCCGATCAATGGGGAAATATCACCACAGGAACTGAACTGATCCGGCGGAAAGCCGGCGGAGAAGCCTTTGCCCTGACCTCCCCGCTGATCACCAAGGCCGATGGCGGAAAATTCGGGAAGACTGAATCCGGCACAGTCTGGCTTGATGCCGAAAAAACTTCTCCATATCATTTTTACCAGTTCTGGCTGAATGTTGCCGATGCTGATGCTGTTAATTTTATCCGGATATTCACCTTCCTGGGTAAGGAGGAGATCGATAGCCTGATCAGCCGACACCAGGAAGCTCCGCATGAAAGGATTCTGCAGCGAAAACTTGCCGAGGAAGTAACCCGCATGGTTCATTCCGAAGAGGCGCTGAACATGGCTGTTGAAGCTTCTCAGATGCTTTTCGGAAAAGGAACCCATGAATCGCTGGCTTCATTGGATGAGCGAACTTTCATGGCTGTTTTCGATGGAGTGCCGATCTTTGATCTCGACCGGAATATACTGGCTGCCGGGATTCCGCTGATGGATCTGCTGGTAACCCATACCACAGTTTTTCCTTCAAAAGGGGAGGCCCGTAGAATGCTGCAGGGCGGCGGTGTTAGTCTGAACAAGGAAAAACTGGCCGATCCGGATATGATCGTAACCTCAGCAACCCTTACCAAGGATCGTTTTATTCTTATCCAAAAAGGGAAGAAACAATATTACGTGATACGTGTAAACTAAAACCATGGCCATGAACCCTTATCTGAACAACAAGACCCTGCTTGAACTGGCGCTGAAATGGAAATACCATCTGGGAGTCATCGCCCTGATTTCTGCGATTATCGCCGTGGTGCTGTCTTCATCGGTCTTTTTAAAGCCCAGGTTTAAATCTTCAGCAGTTGTTTATCCGGTAAACCTGAGTGCATACTCCGAAGAGAGTAACACCGAGCAAATGCTCGAAATCCTGAATTCAGGAGATATCCGTGACCGGATGATTTCGGCTTTTAAACTGGATGACCACTATAAAATCTCACCCAGCTACAAATACTATAAAACGGCCCTGTACGGTAAGTTTGCCGAATCGGTTTCATTCAGGAAAACTGAAAATGAGGCTATTAAAATTCAGGTTCTCGATACTGATCCGGTGATAGCATGTGCTATGGTTGATTCCCTGATCTTGTTTTATAATAAGAAGATCCAATCGCTCCACCGGGTAAAAGTTGCAGAAGCTTTAAAAATTACAACGGCCGATCTCATACGCCTGAAACTCGAAATGGACAGCATCACCGGTTGCTTGAGCAAGCTGGGCAAAGATTATGGCGTCATGGAAGTTACCGGGCAGTCAGAAGGTGTTTCAGCCGCGTATTTTCAGGCGGTGGCAAACGGGAAGAGCAATCCTGCCTTGAAAGAGTATTTCAACAATGTGGCTGAAAAAAGTCCTCAGGCCAGAAGCCTGATGCTCCAGGTTGAAGGTATTACCACGCAGGTGACTGTCGCTCAGAAGCTAAAGGATGATTCCTATCGGGAATTGACCAAGGAGATAACCTATTCGGTTGTGGTTACCCCGCCATTTGTTGCCGATAAAAAAGACTGGCCCAAACGATCAATAATCGTTCTGATTTCTGTGATATTTACTCTCATGATGGCAATGGTCGTTATCGGTGTTATCGAAAATCGCAACCATACTAAACCCGTTTAACCTGCTTAACGACAAGCGGGTGCAAGTAGGGTTGGTCTATCTGGTCAGCCTGGTATTTGTATTGGCCAATTCGTACCTGATTACCAAGGATCAGTATACACTGCTGGCATTACCGGTTGGGCTGCTGGTTATTTTGATCGCGATTTACCGCTTTCACTGGCTATTCTGGATGGTTGTGTTCTTTGTTCCATTATCGGTACCCTTGAAGGAGTTTACCAGCGGATTGGATGTCAATATGTTCTTACCCACGGAGCCGATTCTCGCCGGGATGATGGTTGTTTTTCTGCTCAGGCTGGCTGTTGACGGGGGGTATAGTGGCGCAGTCATGCGCCATCCGGTTACCCGGATTATTTTGCTTCAGGTAACGTGGATCGTGATTACCGCAATTCTTTCGACCATGCCGGTGGTATCATTCAAATATTTGTTATCGCGGTTGTGGTTCCTGTCGGTATTCTTTTTCATTGCTGTTGAGTTTTTTAAGAATCCGCAGAATATCAGGAGATTTCTGTGGATGTTTATGATTCCTCTTGCGGGTATTGTTGTGGTGATTACCCTGAAACATGCGTCATTGGGATTGTTCGATCAGAAGGCTTCAAGTTTTGCTGCCGATCCGTTTTTCAATGACCATACGCTCTATGGAGCGATTCTTTCGATGTTCATCCCGGTTGCTGCGGGTTATGTGATAAAATCGCCGTTTAAGGTATGGATGAAGGCGGTCTCTTTCATTGTTCTGGCGATCCTGCTTACAGGGCTGCTGTTTTCATATTCGAGGGCGGCCTGGGTGAGTATAGTGGCGGGACTTGGTGCGTACCTGATCATTCTGTTTAAGGTTCCCGGAAAAACGGTTTTACTCGGTTTTGCCATTCTTGGTGCACTGTTCCTGATGTTCGGAAAGTCGGTGTTGATGAAAATGGAGGGGAACGATCAGGATTCATCGAATAATCTGGGGCAGCATATTCAATCCATCTCCAACATTTCCACGGATGCTTCCAATCTCGAGCGGTTGAACCGCTGGAGTTGTGCTATCCGGATGTTTGAGGAGAAGCCGGTTTTCGGGTTTGGTCCGGGTACCTATATGTTCCAATATGCCCCCTATCAAAAGGCATCCCAGCGAACCATCATCAGTACCAATGCGGGTGACGGAGGAAATGCCCATTCCGAATACCTGGGGCCGCTTAGTGAGCAGGGGCTTTTCGGAGGTTTATTTATGCTGGCTCTGGTGGTCGCCAGCATCGTGATCGGTGTTCGGGCATACCATAAACATACCGATCCCGAACTGAAAATGATTGCTGTAACGGTTCTTATCGGGCTGATTACCTACTTTTTGCACGTAACCATGAACAATTTCCTCGATACCGATAAAGCTTCGGCCGGGGTATGGGGATTTTTGGCCATTCTCGTGGCGCTCGACATGAAAAAAGCTGAGCCTGAGGAGGAACCGGTTACTTAACCCGTTCCTGATAAGAGTTGTCAGTGGTATTAATCCGGATCTTATCGCCTGTTACACAGAACAATGGTACCATGATGGTTGCGCCGGTTTCAATGGTTGCCTGTTTCAGTGATGAAGTGGATGAAGAGTCGCCCCTGACTCCCGGTTCCGTGTAAGTGATCTCCATTACAACCGAAGGCAGAAGCTCTGCATACAAAGGAGTTTCAGTATCCGCATGAACAACCATTTCCACATCATTTCCCTCTTTCAACAGACCGACATTGTTGATCAGTTCTTCGTTGATGCTGATCTGTTCGTAGGTCTCCTTGTGCATGAAATGGAATCCCATATCATCTTTATAGAGAAACTGGTAGGTCCGGCGCTCAACGCGGTTTTCGTTGATCTTGTGGCCGGCGCTGAAGGTGACTTCGATTACTTTTCCGGAGGTAATGTTCTTGAGTTTTGTACGGACAAAAGCTGGGCCTTTGCCTGGTTTAACATGCTGGAAAGAGATAATGGTAAACAGCACATCATTGTGTTCGATACACATACCATTCCGAATGTCGTTTGTCGTTGCCATATAGTAAATTTAAATGCGGTGCAAAATTAGTGTAAATGATCAATATACCTAATGGGTAATCCTTTAACCCGGAAGGCCGAATACTTTGTTTTTGGGGATACTGGCAATGAACTCTTTAAGATAATGGGGTTCAAAGTAGGCCGTGTCCAGAAATTCGCCCCGGTTGAACAGTATTTCTGCCGGTTGCGATTGAAAAGTTGCGGAAATGGTTATGCCGGGAAAGAAATGAGTGTTGGAGCGGCTGATGATCTCCGATGCCTTGTTGCTTCCCGTGCCGAAAAAGAAAACCTGATGATCTGCCAGATGGTCAAGGGAGGAGGGTTCAAGAATCATTGCCCCGGCCGGCTGAACTTCTTTGATCTCGCTGTCATACAGGGCAGTATAGACTTCCATTCGTCGCGCATCCAGCATGGGGCAGAAGATAACCGGATTTAGGGTACCCAATGCTGCGATCTCATTGGGATGGGTCAGGGCAAATCCGTTTGCCAGGGCCTGGAGTGTCGGAATTCCGATCAGCGGTTTGCCAGCTGCATAAGCCAGCCCTTTTGCCACAGAAGCTCCGATCCTGAGGCCCGTGTATGACCCGGGGCCCATGCTCAGCGAAATGGCATCGAGATCGGCCGTGGCAATATGATTCTCTGCCAGAAGCTCCTGAATAAACAGGGTGAGCCGGGTGGCATGGGATTTATCGTCAGAAGATTCCCTGAAACCGAGAACATTACCGTTGCGGCTGAGTGCAACCGAACAAACCGGAGTGGCAGTTTCAAGATGGAGAATCAGCGCCATTCAATTAATTCCTCTACTTTTTAACCGATCTGAACAAGGCATCTTTTGCGACAACCTCAACCTTTTCGCCGTCTTTAAGCTTTTTGGAGATAGCATTGTAAGGAGCAACCACTACATTTTCCTTTTCATTGATCCCCGAAATAATTTCGATATAATTCTTATCCTGAATGCCCGTTTTTATGGCTCTTTGCGATACCGTTCCGTTGTCAACCGTAAACAGGACTTCCATCAGTTCATCCCTTGAGATATCTGTATCTTCTGCATCTTCAGCACCCGGACGTGTAGGATCCTTTGTCGTCACAACCTTGGTTGTGTCGGTGCGGGTTGTAACAGCCTGCAATCCAATTGATAACACATTGTATTTGGTTTGGGTTTCAATTTCCACGGTGGCGGTCATGCCCGGGCGGAACGGGTATTTTCCGGCTTTCCCTGAAGCAACCAAATTTGCATACGATTCGGGAAGGATCAGCACTTTAACATTGAAACTGGTTACCTGATCGAGAGAGGTGCCGGTGGTATTGGCTGAATTGGCAATTTCAGTGACTAAACCACGGAATTTTGTTCCCAGATAGGAGTCGATTTCGATGGAAGCCGTATCGCCGACATTGACGTTGACAATATCGTTTTCATTGACTTCAACCTGTACTTCCATCCGGCTGAGATCAGCCACCCTGAGCATTTCGGTACCAGCCATCTGACCGGTTCCCACGACCCGTTCTCCAAGCTCCACTTTCCGGCCGTAAATAATACCATTGATCGGTGAGTAGATGGTGGTCTTTCTGAGGTCTTCCTCGGCTTCTTTCAGCGAGGCTTCGGTACTCTTCACCGTATAGGAGGCAGCGGATACCGATTGCTTGGCTGCATCCACCTGGGCTGCAGAAACTTCATATTGTGTTTTGGCAGTTTCATAATCCGAATCCGACAGAACGCCCTGATCGTGTAGCTGTTTGCTTCGTTTATAAGAGAGTTCCTGTTGCCTGAACTGAGCCTCGGCCTGAGTTTGTGCAGCCCGGGCATTCGAAAGGTTTGCCTTGGCAGAGTTCAGCCCGGCATTTACCCGGTCGCGACCGGAGATATAGTAATCCTGTTTGATCTTTACCAGAAGGTCTCCCTGATTGACTGAGTCGCCCTCGACGACAGCCATCTCAACGATCTCGCCCGAAACATCGGGACTGATCTTGACTTCGGTTTCCGGCTGGATACGCCCGTTGGCAGTGATCGTTTCGACAATTGTACGAATCTGAGCTGCCTCAACGGCTACCTTGGTCAGCGGGCCTTTGCCGAACCATCCGGCTTTTTTACCTGCCATGGCAATGATGATTAATGCTACCGCACCTATTAACAGGTACCTCAGTACTTTTTTGCGCTTCATTGGGTTTTATTTAAGGTCGATTGGAATACCCCGATAAAAATCAAGGATCCGGGTGTTAAAAATATAATTGTATTTCGCCTGCAGCAGCTCTGACCGGGCTTTGGTCAGGTTGTTTTTGGCGACATTATAATCGAGTGACGTGAGTAACCCGACATTAAACTTTTGTTCGGCATATCGGAAAGCCTCTTCCAGCGAAGAAACCGATTTTAGCGTTGCCCTGAATTTTTCAAGTGAAGCCGTAGCATCGGCGAAGGCCTGCTGAATCTCCTTCAGTAACTGATTTTGAACGGTTTCGAGCTGATATTTACCGTTCAACAACGAAAGCCGGGCATTCTTGATGCTGGTCCGCACACTCCAGCCGTTGAATAGCGGAATATTCAGGTTAAACCCGACACTGGTCTGACTGGTATAATCCAGCTGATCCCGGAGGTTCATCGTGCTGCCGGTGATAAAATCTTTCAAACGGTCGGAATACCCTGTACCGTAAGATGAACTTAGTGATAAACTGGGTACCTGGCGTCCTTTGGCAATGCTCAGGTCTTTCTCCAGTGACTGTAATCCCAGTTCAGCGCTTTTCACCTGCGGAAGTGTTGAAACGGCCGACTGGTAAACCTCATCCGATGAGCCCAGATTGTCCAAAACCTGAAAAGATTCGAAAGTAGGGCGTTGAACGCGGAAGTTTTCAGGGCTTTTCAGATCCAGCAATTGTGCCAGATCGAGGTATGACAGGGTAAGCTGATTGCGGGCGTTGACTTCACTCAGTTCCTCGTTAGCCATCTGTGCCTGAATGTCAAGATAATCACCCTTTGGCAGAGAGCCTGCATCTACCATGATGCGGGTGCGGTTGGCCTGCTGTTTGGTGATATCCAACTGCTGGACGGTAATATCATGCAGCTCTTCATTGAAAAGAATCTGCAGGTACATCCTGGCAATATTCAGGGCCAGATCATTTTTGGCCTTTTCGAGATCCGCCAGATTTTTTTTCAGATCGATCTGGTTTTTCTGTATGGTATTCAGATTTTGCAATCCCTTGAAAAGATCTACTTCAGTACTGATGTAAACATTGGCACCAGTGGAATTTTCGGTGGTAAACTGATAGGTCAGGGGGTCCACCGAACGGCCGAACCGGAACGATTCAGACAGGCCCGAATTCAGGGTTGGTAAAATGTTCAGTTTTGATTGGCTCAGATCATTTTTGGCCATGTCAACCGACAATGATTGCTGCTTCAGCTGGATGTTGTTCTCAAGGGCATATTTTATGCAGCCGGTGAGCGTCCAGGCTTCCTGGGCAGTAGCCTGACCACCAAGGAGAAACGCCAGTATCAGGGTTGAAAAAATCCGGATTGAACTCATAAGAGGTGAATTTGGGTGCAAAGATATGTAAATATGCTCACTACGTTCGCTAAATGGTTCGCTGCGCTCACTAAATATGCTCACTATGTTCGCTAAATGGCTCCCTTCGGTCGCTAATTATGCTCGCTTCGCTCGCTAATTGAGGGTACGCTGGAAGAGTTTGAATATGCGGTTATATTCGTCGGTCCAACTATCAGGGTCGGTAAAGCTATGATGTTCAAGCGGATAGATGGCTAGTTCCCAGTTGTCTTTACCCAGATCGATGAGCCGTTCGGTGAGCCTGACAATATCCTGAAAATGAACATTGTCATCGAGAACACCGTGGCACATCAGCAGGTTGCCTTTGAGCCCCCCGGCGAAATTGATGGGTGAACTTCGGGTGTATGCCAAACTGTCCCCGACCGGAGTATTCAGGATTTCGGCGGTATATCCGTGGTTGTAGTGGGCCCAGTCGGTTACTGAACGCAAGGCGGCACCTGACGCAAATACATCGGGGGCATTGAACATGGCCATCAGGGTAAGGAATCCGCCGTATGAACCTCCGTACAAACCGATCCGTTTGGCGTCGATCCCGCAGTTTTCGACCAGATATCCGGCGCCATCAACATTATCCGAGAGATCTTTGCTGCCTGCATGGCGGTAAATAGCTGTCCGGCAATCTCTTCCGTAGCCGGAACTGCCGCGATAATCAATATCCATTACCGTATATCCGTTATCGACGAGCATGTTGTTAAACATATACTCGTGGTTGTAGGTCGACCACCATTTGTGTGCATTCTGAAGGTATCCTGCCCCGTGAACGAAAATTACGGCAGCTTTATTGGCCTTGCCGGCTTCGGGCTTGTACAGGCGGGCATATACTTTCACCCCGTCGGATGCGGTAAAGGTGATGTACTCGGGTGTCCGCCAGTTATAAGCTTTGAAAGCATCGCTTCTGGAATCGGTAATGGCAATTGCTTTGGCGCCGGCCTGGTTTTTCTGGATATAGAGTTCCGGTGGCCGGTTGGCTGTCGAAAATTGTATGGCCAGCCACTTTTCATCGGGCGACAGGGTGACTTCATTGCCCCCGGTCATCGGGGTAATTTGCTCCCGGATGCCACCCTCGAGCGGCATGCGATAGAAATGATGTTCACCCGGATGTGCTTCATTGGAAGAGAAATACCACCATTTTTTGTCATTGGATATCCGGGGGGAGTAGATTTCGAAGTTACCCGAGGTGAGGGCCTTTTTTTCGCCGGTCTCTACATTCACACAATACAGATGGGAATATCCGGAAACTTCCGACTGGAACCAGATCCGTTTTCCGTCGGGCATCCAACCGGTTCCCTGTCCGTAACCGATACCGGGCCCGGCTATCCAGGCCTCATCCCGTTGCCGGTCGAGCAACCTGACCGAACCGTCGGCCGGATTAAAAGCCAAAATCCACCGGTCCTTATAATCCGCCGATTGCACCTCGATAATTCCAAAGCGCCCGTCGGGCGACCATCGTGGCCCTATCATAGAAACCGGTCGTACTTCAGCCTTGAGATCTTTGTATTTTTCAGGATAATCTTTGATATAGTCCGGGAAATCAGTGATCCCGGGGATCTGATCTGCCTTCAGCTCATAAACCGAATCTTTGGCGATGTCCAAAATTCCCAGGATGCTTTTCCCGTCTTTCTGTCCGACTTTTGAACGGGTATTGATCGTCTCGGTATAGCCCGATTTTGTTACATAAGCCGGCATGATGGTTGCTTTTGTGTTTTCCCCCGGGAAATATTTCATAAAAGTGACCTGCTTTTCATCCGGGGTGAGCTCCGGTCCGTAAACGGAATATCCATCGGTATATATTGGTTCGGGACCACCCTGTTTGCCAATGTTCCCGGGCCTTCTGCCCATCCCGTAAAAGGGCATTCCGCCTCTTCGGCTACCCCTGCCGGAGCCTGCGACTTTTGGAAACAGGCGCATCTGATCCTGCATCAGCCACTGATCCTGATCGTTCATTTTTTCCTTGGCCTGACCCGGTGGCTGTTGCGATGGCTTCTCCGGAGCTTCCGGTTTTTTTGCCTGGAAATTGGTGAGCTGTCTGAATTGCCCGTTTACCGGATCGAGCAGATACAGATTGTTATCGATCGTAAGTACCAGCTTTTTCCCGGAATGGGTAAAGGAAGCATCGGATACTGCCATACTGGTGCTGAAAGCCAGTACGGTATCTTTGGTTTTTATATTAACCAGATAGACCTCCCCATTTTTAAGGATCAGCTCCCGGCTTTTATCTGAATTTAGTAGTTTACCCTGTGGCCTGATTTCCTGCATTTCACTGGCCGGCACCTTTTTCAGAACCGGATCAGCCGGGTTGATACGGTAAACCGAATCGGATGGCTTGCCGTCAGGATTCCATTGGAAACAAAGATATTTTGAATCAGCTGACCACTGAAACTGTCCGGGCGACTGCCCTTCAAAGTTCAGCGCCATAAAATCCTTGATTTTCAGCGGGGAACGATTTTCCACCTGTGCATTCACCGCTGTCGGCAAACCTGATAAAATCAGGGCAGCGAACATAAACCGTGTTCTCATGATCAGTGTTATTGTTGACGGCGTAAAATACGAAAAGCCATTCCGAAATTAGGTGTCAGGTAGGCATAATATCAAAATTAAGGTGTAGTTTTAACACTTAAATCGGATGATATGGACCGTTATTATTCCCACGAAGACCGGCAATTGGTGGCAGTGGATTGTGTGATTTTTGGGTTTGACGATCAGGAGCTTAAATTGCTGCTGATCAAACGGAACATGGAACCGGCCAAAGGACTCTGGTCGCTGCCCGGAGGTTTTCCGAAAAAGGATGAAGGACTTGATCAGGCGGCCGAAAGGGTTTTATCGCAATTGACCGGACTGAAGAATGTTTATCTGGAGCAGCTTTATGCTTATGGGGATGTCGACCGCGATCCTGGTGAGCGGGTGGTGTCGGTTGCCTATTGTTCGTTGATTAAGATTGCAGATTACGATAAAGATCTGGTGAAAGAGAACAATGCTCACTGGAGGCCCGTTATTGATCTGCCCGACCTGGTTTTCGACCATTTGGTCATGGTGGAGAAAGCCATGCGAAGATTACGCCGGCGTGCCCGTACCCAGCCGATCGGATTTGAATTACTGCCCGGGAAGTTTACCATGCCTCAGCTGCAAAGTCTGTACGAGGCAATCTATCAGAAAGAACTGGACAAGAGGAACTTCTGTAAAAAGATGTTATCTATGAGGATGCTGGACAAACTCGACGAAAAAGATAAATCGACCTCCAAAAAAGGTGCCTTCCTGTATCGTTTTAATCCTGAAAAATATGAGCAGTTGCTGGCCGAAGGATTCTATTTCACGGTTGATGTAAAAACAAAAAAGTAAATTTCACCCGACATGCGACTCACACATCTAAAACAGGCTGTTTTTGAGGCCAACCTATCGCTGGTCAATGAGGGACTGGTGAAGCTGACCTGGGGAAATGCTTCCGGGATTGACCGTGAGCAGGGGCTTGTGGTAATCAAGCCGAGCGGCATTTCCTATGACGAGATGACTCCGGATGATATGGTGGTGCTTGATCTGAACGGGAATGTTGTGAACAGCCGTTTAAAGCCTTCATCCGATACACCTACGCATCTGGTTTTATACCGGGCATTTCCGGCATTGGGAGGCATTGTGCACACGCATTCAGAATGGGCAACCTCCTGGGCCCAGGCATGCAGGAACATCCCCTGCCTGGGGACCACTCATGCCGATCATTTTTATGGAGATGTTCCCTGTACCCGCCAGCTGACTCCGGAGGAAATCAGAGGGGAATATGAGCGTACCACCGGAGAGGTGATCCGGGAAACATTTACGCAAATTAATTCGATGGAGGTTCCGGGAGTTTTAGTGGCCGAACACGGTCCGTTCTGCTGGGGCAAAACACCCGCCGAAGCGGTGAAACATGCCATTATTCTGGAAGAGATTGCCAAGATGGCTTTCCGTACGGTGATGCTGGGCAAGAGTAACGCCGTTCAACCGGCAATTCTCGAAAAACATTATCAGCGGAAACACGGGCCGGATGCCTATTACGGGCAAAAATAGCACTGAGACACAGAGATCACTAAGAAACACAGAAATTTACCTAATATGAAGTACTACAGATTATTACAGATTTTACCGGTAGCACTGATCGGGTTAGCGGGATGCACCGACAAAAAAAATGCCTCGGGGGATTATCCGATTCAGCCGGTGGCATTCAATCAGGTTAAACTCGACGACGCGTTCTGGTCGCCCAGGGTAAAGAGAAATGCCGGTTTAACGATTCCTTACGCCTTTAAGCAGAGTGAAGAAACCGGGCGTATTAAAAATTTCGATATTGCTGCAGGTGTGGAAAAAGGATCGTTCTGCAGCACCTATCCTTTTGATGATTCAGATGTTTACAAGATCATCGAAGGCGCCTCCTATTCACTGCAAACCGTTCCGGATGCCAAGCTCGAGGCTTATCTCGATCAGCTTATTGCCAGGATCGGAGCCGCACAGGAACCCGACGGCTATCTGTATACCAATCGCACGATCATGGGCGACAGCGCTCATCCGTGGGCCGGTAAAAAACGGTGGGAGCTCGAAAGTGAGAACAGTCATGAGCTATATAACCTGGGCCATTTCTTTGAAGCTGCCGTGGCGCACTATCAGGCAACGGGTAAAAAAACCATGCTCGACATAGCCATCAAGGCAGCCGATCTGATTGTAAAAGACTTCGGATGGGGTAAATGTGAACACTACCCCGGTCATCAGGAAGTGGAAATCGGCCTGACAAAATTGTACCGGGTGACCGGCAAAAAGGAGTATCTCGATCTGGCTAAATTTTTCCTCGATGTACGTGGTCCAAAAGGCGAAGTATATAATCAGGCTCACAAGAAAGTGGTCGACCAAACCGATGCTGAGGGCCATGCTGTACGGGCCAACTACATGTTTTCGGGGATGGCTGATGTTGCTGCCCTGACGGGCGATCAAACCTATCTGAAAGCCATTGATACCATCTGGAAGAATGTTGTCGGAAAGAAATTATATATCACCGGAGGAGTTGGGGCAACCGGTGCGGGCGAAGCATACGGGGTTGATTATCAGCTGCCCAACATGACTGCCTATTGCGAAACCTGTGCCAATATTGCCAATGTGTTTTGGAATTACCGGATGTTTCTGCTTCACGGCGATGCCAAATATATCGATGTGCTGGAACGCAGTTTATACAACAGCGTAATCAGCGGACTGGGCCTGTCGGGCGATCGGTTCTTCTATCCGAATGTACTCCGTTCACAGGGTCAGCATGCCCGCAGTCCATGGTTCGGCTGTGCCTGTTGTCCGAGCAACCTTTGCCGTTTCATTCCTTCGGTTCCCGGTTACATCTATGCGGTGAAAGATAACAATCTGTATGTGAACCTGTTTGTGCAAAGTAAGGCCGATATCGAAATGGGTTCATCCAAGGTATCCATTAAGCAGGTTACTGATTATCCCTGGAAAGGGGAGATCAAACTGGCTATCAATCCGGAAAAGAAAAGCCGGTTTAATCTGATGGTTCGTATACCGGGCTGGACCAGTAGTCAGGTGGTGCCAAGCGATTTGTACAGTTTTGTGGACCCTGAAAACAACAAGGTGACGATCACTGTAAACGGTGATTCCGTGAGCTACAAGTCGGAAAACGGATTTGCCATTCTGGGCCGCTCCTGGAAACAGGGTGACATTGTTAAGATTTCAATGCCCATGGATATTCGCAGGGTCAGGGCAAACGAAAAGGTTAAGGCCGACGAGGGAATGGTTGCCTTGCAACGCGGACCGCTGGTTTACACCCTCGAATGGGCTGATCAGGCCGGGCAGAAAGCGCTTGACCTCATGCTGGCCGAAGAACCCGGATTTGTATATGATTTTCATCCGCAGCTACTCGATGGAGTTGGCATGATTACCGGCAAAGGCTATTCCCTGAAGTCGAATCTCGATGGAACCATTGAAAAGACTCCCGTTGACATTAACGCGATACCTTACTATGCCTGGGCCAACCGTGGCCGTGGCGAGATGACGGTCTGGATTCCTGAAAACGAAAACAACGCTACTCCGCAGGCTGCTCCAACCATTGCCTCCCGGGCAACCGTCACCGCCTCAAAATGCAAAGGCGCCCCTGAAACGGTTAAAGATCAGCAGTGCCCCGAGAAATCGAGCGACGCCGAGTTCGGGCATATCCACTGGTGGCCGGATAAAGCTACCAATGAGTGGGTGCAGTATGATTTTGCCAAACCTGAAAAGGTGTCTTCCGTGGAGGTATTCTGGTTCGACGACGAAGATCTCGATGCCGGTTGCCGGGTACCCAAATCCTGGAAGCTGCTGTATAAAAAAGGCGGTTCCTGGGCTGAGGTAAAGACCAAAGGTGAGTATGGCGTTAAAAAAGATCAGTATAACAAGCTCGAAATTGAACCGGTTACCACTACGGGATTGAAACTCGAGATCCGGCAACCCGATAATTTTTCTACCGGGGTGCAGGAGTGGGTTGTGAGGTGATTAACAGGCAGCTTAATGCCGGCAGGGTTGTTGTGATTTTTTGACGTTTCAGTGATACCAGATGGTCCACCGGAGCAATCTGCCCCGGATTCTCCATCGTGTTCCGGTCGTGGAGTGATGATCCTTTAACCAGATACCCTTTGAGTTGGGTTTCCCAATATCTTTCGGGAAGTTCTACCTGTATCTGCTTGTCAATGGTACTGTTATTCACTAGTTTGATGACCAGCCGGTTTGTAGCAGGATCCTGTGAGGCCACCGCATTTACTGAATCCGGAACGCCTGTCATGGCGAGCCGTTGAGGGGCAAAATGTTCCCTCCACAATTTCATGACTACATAGTTAGGGGCCGGGAACCAGCCTTTCTGATCGAAATTGATAAAGGCATTGTCCCAGGCTGATGCCGTCGTATGACGGAGAAAAAGAGCCGGGCCCCCGATGGTGATGATATCTGAATTCTGTTCAAAAATGTTTAGCAGGTTTCCGGCATACAACCCGGTTCTCCAGTCGGTGGATTGTGCATTCCACTCCGAAACATAGATTCGGATGGCCGGATTGGCAGAGGCTGCAACGGCGGTTCTGAGCTTTTGGTAAAGGCTTTCTTGTTCCAGAGCGGCTGAATAGTATCCGTCGGGATCAGAATAGTGATGGATCGACAGGATATCGAAGTCGGCGGCACATTCGTTCAGCACCACTTGGTTCCACTCCATATCGGTGCCATTACCTCCGTGAGCGATAATGGTGATCGAAGGATCTGTTTTCCGCATGGCGGCGGCGAACAGTTTAACGGCCTGACTATACTTGTGTGGGTCGGGTACCCTCGAGCGCCAAAGTTCGTTGTCGATTTCCCAGTATTTTATGGCGTAGGGTTCAGGGTGACCGTTGGCGGCCCTGACGGCTCCCCAGGTGGAGGTGGCGTCACCATTGCAATATTCGATCCAGTCACAGGCTTCCTGAATCCAGGGCGCCCATGCTTCAGGTGTGCCGGCCCCTTCATGGAACCCCGAGTTGATGACGAGCAGCGGTTCGCTGTTCAGTTTCCGGCTCAGGGTGATGAATTCATCGGTACCCAGTGAGTTGACATCCTTATCATCCCAGATGTTTTCGGGGAAAGTCTGGCGTTTATGTTGAGGGCCGATGCCGCTTTTCCAACGGTAGAGTTCGGCAAAACAACCTCCCGGCCACCGGATGATGGTTGGTTGGATGGCTGCCACCGCTTCGTACAGATCTGGCCGGAATCCATCGTTTTTCATCGATTTTTCAGACATCAGGCTGAGCTGATCGATGCTGGCTGAACCTTTACCCGATACGGTGATGCAAAGTTGCAGATTGCCTGATGCTGGCTGGGCGCTGAAAACAACCGGATACTCAGCCCAGGAACCGGTGATTTTTCCAATCACTGATTCCGATACCATGGTTTGACCGTTTTTTAGCTGAACTGATATCTTTACGCCGGATGTTCCTTTTAGCCAGATAGATCCGGAAATGATGTCTCCTTGTATTACGGCGAAATTTTCCTGTGAAACCGATACCGGTTGTGCGTTTGAATGGGCAGTAATGAAATAGCTTCCGTTCAGGGCTCCGTTATTTTCAGCTTGCCATGCCTGCTGGTCCGATGCTTTCCAGTGCCTTGGAAACTTAATGTTTTCAGGTACTTCAGGCAATCCTTTGAACAGGATTTTTCCGTTTGGATCGGTAACAACGAGATTCCGGTAACTGACGGAGGTACTCCAGGAGCCGATTCCGACGGCCCCGTGGAGGAACGGTTGTTTGTCATCCGTGTAGTTACCCATCAGTTCGTTATTCAGATAGACCCTGAACCGGTTACCGGAGACAGTAACTTTAACCGGAATCCATTCGTTTTTTGATATACTTCCTTTGACGAAAGGGGTAATGATCTCCCTGTTGTTGTCGACTTCTTTCTCGATGCAGTGCTGTGTATTGCCCCAACCGCCGAGGTTGACCCAATAGAAGTTGTGGTCGTCAAGAGCCCTGAAAAGAATAAGAAATCCCTCATAACCGCTGTCTTTGCGGGCTTCCAGGGTGAACTCATAGTCTGTCCACGACGGGTCGCCGAAAATCAGTTTTACATCGCTGAGCTTTTCCGACTGAGAAACAATCCCGTTGCCGGCTTCCCAGATCGGCTTGCTCTCAAACTCCTCGAAGCTCCGGTTCCAAACCAGGTCGCCCCACAATCCCCCGTTTGCCGAGTGATAGATGTGCTCGTAGAAATGTCCGTAAAGTAATGGTGATATGGCTGCAACTGGCACAGCATCAGATATTACCAACTGGTTCCTGGTGGGCTGTGACTGTTGGCAGCCGCCGATTACGAGAGCACAGGCTATCGCAAGGAGTATTCTTCTTTTCATAATTGAAGTGTTTGAATAACACTTAAAGATAGGCGCAATTTTTGCATACACCAGTCAGGTGTGTAAAAAATCATAATAAATGAGTATGTTCATGTAATAAGTGAGATTATTATTTGGATTTTGATTTTAGTGTATTATATTTATACTGCTGTTTAACATCTTTTAACGTTTAAAAACGATTTGGTTATTTTCTGGTAACGCAAAGTGTGATTGTTGAATAATAGAGTGTCTTTTCATGAAAAGGGCTGTCCTTCGGGGTGGCCTTTTTTATTTGTAGATTTACGGCCATTATCAAAACGAAATGGAATTCATACAACAGGTGATTGATTGGTACATGCAGAATATCAGCTATTTGACTGTATTTATTCTGATGTTGATTGAGAGCACTGTACTACCGATGCCTTCAGAGCTGGTGATGCCGCCCGCTGCTTATCTGGCAGCGAAAGGCGACCTGAACATTTTTCTGGTGGTTTTAGCAGGTACCAGCGGGGCGCTGATCGGATCGCTGATCAACTATGTGATCTCCTATACTCTGGGTCGGAAAATTGTTTACGCGCTGGCTGACACCAGGTTAGCCCATCTGATGTTTATTAACCCGGAGAAGGTGCAGAAAGCCGAGGACTTTTTTGTTAAAAACGGAAAAAGTTCGACCCTGATCGGGCGTTTGGTCCCCGGTGTGCGGCACCTGATCTCCATCCCGGCAGGATTGGCCAAAATGCCACTTAAAATGTTCATGCTCTGGACATTCATCGGCGCCGGCATCTGGAATATTATTCTGTCGCTGCTCGGTTATTTTTTCTATTCACAGCAGGATCTTCTCAAACAATATTACGAGGAACTCAAGTGGGGAGTGATCATTCTGGGTGTGCTCTTTGCCGTTTATCTGATTATAAAATCGGTGAAAAAGAAACGCTCGGCAAGGATTTCCTGACTCTATAGACCCTTAACCCTCGTCATGCGTAACGCGTAACGCGTCACTCGTCACTCGTCACTTTTCACTTGCCACATTTCACTTTTTATTTATCTTTGCGCCGCATTGTCCTGTGGTGTAATTGGCAACACGTCTGATTTTGGTTCAGAAGAGTCCAAGTTCGAGCCTTGGCAGGACAACGTGATCATAAGGGGTCCGGAAGCGGGCTCCTTTTTTTTTGCTGTCGGCTGACAATTATCGCCCTCCGGAAAGAAATTCAGGATAAACTGCCGAAAAAAGCTCCGGTTGCTGTTACTTTGCCCGAAGAAGTTTACCTATGCACATCAGCACAAAACTCTGTCTGCTCTATTTTGTTAAGCCTGCCGAATGGATGCGCAAACTGCTGCCCGGAATGGTTTGGAAAATTCCTTCGGGGGAGAAGGTCCTTTATCTGACCTTTGATGATGGTCCGGTACCCGGACTGACCGAGTGGATATTGGAGGAGCTGGAGAAGTTCGGGGCGAAAGCCACTTTTTTCTGTGTTGGGGAAAACATAGTCAAATACCCGGAGCTACGGGTGAAAATTGAGGCTGCCGGTCATCATACGGGAAACCATACCTACAGCCATCTGAATAGCTTTCGCAGCGGAATTCGTCATTATGTCAGGGATACCGACCGGGCGGCGGGAGTCATTGATTCGCGATTGCTCAGGCCTCCGCACGGCAGGATCAGGCCCAGAGCAGCAAGGATTCTGAAATCTCGATACAAAATCATTTTGTGGGATGTACTTAGTATGGATTATGACCGTGACCTGAAACCAGAGGCGGTTCTGAATAATGTATTGAAAAATGCCGGGCCGGGAAGCATCGTTTGCTTTCATGATAATCTCAAGGCCCGTGAGAATCTGGAATATGCCCTGCCACGGGTGTTAAACCAATACGCAAAGGCAGGATACCGGTTTCTGCCGCTCGACGAAAACTGATATTAAGTGATAAAACCGCTCACTAACTGCGGTTAAGTTAGTACCTTGCGGCTCGTATTTTAACCCGGAAAACTTTTATGAATGTATTACTAATAGGCTCAGGCGGACGTGAACATGCTATTGCCTGGAAACTGAAACAGAGTCCTTTACTAACGAAACTATTTATTGCGCCCGGGAACGCTGGCACTGCCGAATGTGGCACCAACGTTCCGATCGCCGTGGATAATTTCCCGGCTCTGGCGCAACTGGTGAGGAGCGAAAATATCAAGATTGTGGTAGTTGGTCCGGAAGATCCGCTCGTAAAAGGGATCAGCGATTATTTCCTGGAACAGGATGACCTGCGCTGGGTGGGTGTTATCGGTCCTTCGGCCGAGGGCGCTCAGCTGGAGGGGAGCAAAGATTTTGCCAAACAGTTCATGGATCGGAATAATATCCCGACTGCCCGTTACCGTACCTTTACCATAGGCAAGGGAAATGACTCCGTTGAAGAGGCAAAAGCATTTCTGGGATCGATGAAGCCGCCGTATGTACTTAAGGCTGACGGTCTGGCTGCCGGAAAGGGTGTGGTTATCCTGAACGATCCGGATGAGGCGATTGCTGAACTTCAGGAGATGTTTACCGGTAAATTCGGATCTGCCGGAAAAAAAGTCGTAATCGAGGAGTATCTCAGCGGTATCGAGTTATCGGTGTTTGTTCTTACTGACGGAACCTCCTGGTTGTTATTGCCTGAAGCCAAAGATTACAAAAGGATTGGCGAAGGAGATACCGGATTGAACACCGGTGGCATGGGGGCCGTTTCTCCGGTGCCTTTTGCGAAAAAGGAGTTCATGGAAAAAGTGAAAACCCGGATTATCGAACCGACGATCAATGGATTGCAGAAATCGGGGATCCGGTATCAGGGGTTCATATTCTTCGGATTGATGAATGTGGGCGGAGATCCTTATGTGATCGAGTATAATGTCAGGATGGGTGACCCGGAGAGCGAAGTGGTTATCCCCCGGATTCAATCCGATTTACTGGAACTTTTTATTGCCACCGCTGAGGAAAAACTGAAAGATAAACAGCTGGAGATTGCCAAAGAATCTGCTACCACAGTGATGCTGGTTTCGGGAGGATATCCGGGTAATTATGAGAAAGGAATGCCTATCTCGGGGTTGGATAAAGAGATTGAAGGATTCGTTTTTCATTCGGGTACCACCATCCGCGACAAGCAGCTGGCAACCAACGGAGGACGTGTTCTGGCGCTTACCTCGCTCGACACAACCTGGAAAAAAGCATTGAAAAAATCATACAAAACCGCCAAAGGAATCTCCTTCGACGGGATGTATTACCGCAAGGATATAGGTTTTGATCTGTAATACCAGCCACTATGTTCGGGTTTATCCGATCGATCAGTTATACGGTGCAAGCCATGATTCCGATACTGGGATTAATCCTGTTCGGTATTGCCTGGTTTGTTCCTGCTGATCTTCAACCCGGCACGCTATACGGCAACGGCTTTTTCTATCAGCCGGCGGATGGCTGGATGTACCCGCTATGGCTGAGCATGTCTCATCTGCCACTCTGGATGCAGGTGGCTCCTTCGTGGCTGGCTGCACTTTTAACGGCCGGACTGATGGTCAGGATGGACATGAAGAACTTACTGATGGGGATCCGTTCCTATGCCATAGGATTTGTGTTTCTTTTTTTGCTGACTTCCAGCGGACACTTCTTCCTTTTTCATCCGGCTATGATTGCCGGATTGTTTATGTTGCTGGGCTATAAGTTCTTGCTGGATTTATACAAGGACGAAGCCACTTTTTCACTTGTTTTTGCCATCGGTTTCTGCTGGGGCCTGGCTGTTTTGCTTTATCCTCCGGTGAGTTTTCTGATTCCCGCAATGTTAGCGGGATTGCTGCTGATGGTTGCCACCAGTTTGCGCCACTGGCTGGTCTGTTTGGTCGGGTTGATGGTCCCTGCGCTGCTTGCCGCGGCTTTTTGGTTCCTGATGGGAGATCTTGACTATGAGATGACTACTTTTCTCTCCTGGTTCAAATTCCGGACCTCTTTTATCCCCGGATTTATCGAAAAACAACCGTTTATTGCCGCATGGCTGGGATTAATCCTGATCTGGATATTTATCGCCTCTTCAAAATACCGGAATCCCAAAGTCCAGTCTCGTGTATTGTATCAGGCTAATTTTCTGTTGTTTATATCGATATTGGCCATCGCCGTATTATTAGAGTCAGTATCGGTTGAAATACTTTGGATTCTGATTATCCCGGTCACTTTCCTGATGACTTTCTGGGCTTTAAGGGTAGAAAAATGGTGGAAGAGAGACCTGCTCTTTATTTCGTTACTGCTCTCCTTCGCTTTTTTCCGTATCCAGGGGCTGATCTGAGTCCACCCCGTCATCCTGTTCGTCGAAGCTTAAAAACAGCTTGGTTTTATCCTTTGCACGGTCGAGGAATTTCCAGAACCGGGTATCCTTCACCTCCTGATCCCGAAATCGCTCCTGCATACTTCGGTCAACCACCAAGATGCCGTGCATATATTCCTTGATGAGGCGGTCGAGATAGCTCAGATTGAGGTGCAGGGCCTCGGCCCAGTCGAGAAAGGTTTTTTTGATACCCTGATTTCCGGGCTTCTGGTCGGCTTCGAGAAACCAGGGAAGTTCCGTAAAAACGAATTTGTTGAATGTTTGCTGGTTTTTCCGGTCGAGCTCCTGGATTTCCAGATACTGTTTGTCAGCATCATGAATTCTGCCGCCCGATTTGAGAACCTCCAGGATATCCAGATTGATCCGGATGGTTTCGAGGTGTTCGCGGAGCAGCATCACTGCCTGTTCGACTGTTTTAACCTGATTTTCCATGAACGGCTAAGTTAGGGAAAGAAGAGGTGACAAAAAGAAGAGGTGACAAAAAAAAGAGTTGACAACTTAAGGAAAAGTTGTCAACTCTCTGTTTCATAGGAAGCTTAGTTATTTGCTTACGGTCATTCGTCGGGTTTCGCTGTTGCTGCCGGCTTTCAGGGTGTACAGATAAATGCCGGAATCGAGGCTGCCGGCATCAATCTTAACATTGTGACTGCCTGCAGGCTGTTTGCCCTGATTCAGTTCCATAACCACACGGCCGGTGAGGTCCATAACGGTTATGCTAACCTCAGAGTCGCTGGTGAGCACATAGTCGATATCGGTGGTCTGACTGAACGGGTTAGGATAGTTTTGTCCAACCTTAGCAGCCGAACGGGTCAAGTCGACCCCATCAGAGCCATTGCCGTGTTCGTTGATATTGAGGCGAATCATCAAAAGCCTTTCATTGATGAAGCTGTTTCCGGTATCCCAGGTTTGAGCTTCACCCATGGCTACACTTACTGCGTCAAGTATCCTGAAAGAATGATCGGCGCCGAGCTTCAGGTTGTCATACCTTTTTGAAGGTTTATCGGTATGCATATTGTTGTAATCAACGCATACATAAACCAGGTCACCGGCTTTAAGGAATTCGGATTCACCGTCTTTAGCGAGTTGCAAAGTAATCCACTTGCCTATCATGGTAGAATCATAATCAAGGAAATCGGTTACTAACAGCTCATAAGGTGTTTCATCGCTTTCGCCGACAGGAACAAAATAGACCCCATAACGGAAATTAATTTTTCCGTCGGCTTTACCGCCTGCGATGTAAGCAGAAACAGAATTTACTTCGCAATCGGCATAGATCGGCACACGCATTCCCATTTTGTGGCTCAGGTTTTCAAGTCCATCGGTACCGTATGCCTCAATACCCCAGCAAACTTCCTCTTCAGACGAATTGTCGGCATAGGAGAATACGCTGTCGGTAACATCGAAGTAAACCGATTTTGAATTATTTTGAGGGGTATTATCAGTCTCCTTTGAAAGATAATTGTAGTCTACTTTATAATGACCATAATCGATCGGAGTGTAAACATCAGTCAGCATGGTAGTGTCAGTAACCAGCGAATAAACGGTTTTTTTGTCACCGGCCGAATGAAAGACATTTGTATTGTTTTTGGTGATGTTTACAGTAAAATAGGAGTCTTCCTGATCGTATTCACCAAAATTCAAAGCTGCTGCCTTGAAATTGGTAAATCCATTACCGGTTAATTGGGTTTTTGGCATCATAAAAGCAGGAGTTCTTGCGGTAGTTTCATCGCCATCGGTCCATTCCATCTGGGCAAATTTCATCTGGAGGTCATTATCCCAGGCTTCTGAGAGTTTGAAGTCATCGATTTGCCAGAAATAAAGAGTGGTGCCTCGCCAGGTGAATTTGATCTGCACGTTTGGTTGCCCGCCAGCTACATCAGAAATATTGGCCTGATAGATAGCTGGTATTCCAGCTGTGGTTTTATCGGGACGGCCCTTGTGATTGCAGCCGAAGCTTACATCATAGGCGGCTGAATGTACCCAGTTGTCAACCGATACTTCCATGAGCATTTCCCAGGTACTGTTTGCATCATAACACATGAAAGAGGTTTCGTAGCTCACCACAACAGTCCCGTGTGAAGAGCAGTCGAAAGTCGGGAAACAAATGGAGTTATTGACATCAATTGCCGGGTCTGTATATTCATTGTACTTCGACAAGAAGAGGCAGAGGCTGCCGTTTTCAGCAGTAGTTGAACGCAATGCAGGTTCTCTCGTGTAAGCTAAGGCTACCAAACTGTCATTGCCCCACCAATGCCAGTTGAACCCAATATCTGTCGGATCTTCAAAACGAAAGCCTTCAGGAGCTTTCCATCCTCTGGAATCAGTTGGATCTGCCCAACCGAAAGTCTCCAGATAAAAGACCTGGCCGCTTCCTTTCAGGCCAGTGGTCGCAGGTTTTGTTCCCTGCGCAAATGCCTGCGAAATCAGGCATAACACAATTGCAAGAGTAAATAGTTTTCTCATAAGGATAATTGTTAGTTTAACACTTATAAATATAATACAAGACTTGACAATTGTCATGTTTTAAGGATGAATTATTGAATTTTTTTTCAAACGACTCAATTCACCAGTCAGAACAAGGAATTTAATACTTACTTTTCGACCACAAACAGTACTCTTCAAAACTTGCCTAAATGAATATACCCGTCCTCCATGTAGTTGAAAAAACGCTGGCCGAAGCTTATGAAAAGGCACTTGTACTTTTGTATAACGAGGGATTTCGCATTAAAACCCAATACGATAAGCCGGGAGATCCGCTGAGCATCGACAGTACCATGAACATCACCATATTGGAGCCCGAGACGGATCCAATGATCCACAGGGCATTTCCGGGCGGGATCGATGACCTTCGGGAGTATGTGCTGGAGCTGAAAGGGTTTAAGGATCACTGGGTTAAAAACATGAATGATCCGGATGATACCCGCTGGGAATACACCTATCACGGACGAATGGCGGCTTATGGATCGTGGAAGGAGCTGAAAGAGGTTAACGACAAATCGAGTTCTCAAATCGGAGGTTTCACTGTTGACCAGGTGGAGCAGGTGATTAGTAAATTGGTGCAACAGCCTTTCACCCGTCAGGCCCAGATGATTACCTGGATGCCGAACCTCGATGCGCAGGTATATGATCCTCCGTGCCTGCAATCTTTGTGGTACCGGATCCTCGAAGATGAGGAGGGTGTCTGGTGGCTCAACTGCAATATCCGGTTCCGCAGCAACGACGCCTGGGGCGCCAATTTTATGAATATGTTCGGATTTGTTCAGTTCAACCGTGAAGAGATTGCCGATAAAATCACCGAACGAACCGGGAAAACGGTGAAAATGGGCCGGCTAAACTGGCAAGCCGATTCCTTCCATATTTATGGGAAGGATTTGGAAAAAGCCAAAGGGCTGATGTTCGACCGGATCGATACCATGCCTTTTGAGGACCGGATTTATAACTTCAATGATGAGTTTATCCAGGAGATGTATCGGATGGCCGACCTGACCATTATGCCGAAAATCGAGCGGTATGGTCATTAACCTGACAACCGTCATTTGACAGCCAGATTTTTAGTTCTATTTTTCCGGTTACCTAATACTAAAGAAAGATGAACGATTCTGTGGCCGGCTCTGATCCTCTGAAGATCTACTTTTGCGCTTCCATCCGGGGAGGAAGGAACGATGCGCAGCTTTATCACGATCTGATTGAATATCTGAAGACATACGGGAGAGTTCTGACTGAACATATCGGCCGGTTAGACCTGGTGGACGAACGGGAAACCCCTCCCTGCCAGATACATGAACGGGATATGACCTGGCTGAAATCCAGCGACATCATGATTGCCGAGGTCTCCACACCCAGTCTGGGGGTAGGATACGAAATCGGCAGAGCCGTTGAAATGGGCAAACCGATCCTCTGTCTCTACCGGAGTAACAGTGAAAAGATTTTATCAGGAATGATCTCCGGATCTCCGACCGTTATTGCCATTGTTTACGACGGACTTGAAGAGGCCAAACGGTGGATCGACAGCTTTATCAGGAACAGGGCGAAGAAGTGAAGAGAGTACTTAAAGTATTTAAAGTACTTCGAGTACTTAAAGTTAGTGGTGAAATCAGCGGTGGTTCATTGAATAGTCTGCCTACCCACTGCGCCCCATATCAATCGCCACTACATTCATGTAGTGGGATAAAAAAAGGCATCTGGAATCAGCAGTCGTGCGATATATCGAATCGTTTGCCTACTCACCGCACCTCCCTATTAATCGCCACTATATTCATATAGTGGATTCAAATCCCCCCAATACTCTGATCCCCCGATTTTTTGCTCTGCCTGCTATTTGTTCACAATTTTGTAGTTAGAGTATTGTACAACCACCCTGGCCTTTTTAGGCAGTGAGTCGGGCTTTTGAATTCCTTTTGACATCATTTCATTCATCGCCTTGGCGGGAAATGCCATATTGCTGATCTCGAAGTCGACGGTCAGGAGGTCGGGCAACGGCCGGAACTTGGTATTATATTCAAAATCGATCATATAAGATCCGGATTTCCGGGTAAAAGTTTTCATCCGCATGATGCGGTTCAGTTCGGGATCGATCCACAATTGGGCGAGGATGACATCTGAATCTTCGGATTCCGGGATCACTTTGATAATCCTTGATTTACGGGTTCTTATGATCTCTTCTCCAACATCGATGGCGGTATATTTTGCTTTGAGGAGCTTTAGATAATCCATCTGCATGCCCTGTTTCGGGAGCAGGGCGAGACCTTCGGCATCGAAGGTGAATTTATCCGGACTTTCAAATTTGATTTTCATTTTACGGTCCCTGATATCGATGAAATCCACATCAACCTTAATCAGTGCATCGGCTTCAAACCGAAGTATCTTATCCATACCCGATACTACGGCCTTCAGTAACGTTTCAGCGTCCTGAGCCTGCAGGGTGAGCCCGACCGATGAGCAAATCAGAGTAATCAGGAGTGTTTTTAATGCTTTCATGTTAGCTCAGGATATCTTTTTTACGAAAATACCAAATGGTGAACCCCAAAAACCCGATAATATAAATACCCTGGATCAGGATCGCGTGGCCCAGCTTGGCCAGACCGTCATCGGTATGAAAAAACAGTTGCCAGGAAGGGAGATAGGAAGTAAAGAGGAACCGGTTCACCGGCCCCAGCAATGAAACGCCAATCGTGCTGATGATGGTGATACCGATGATCAGGGCGATTGTGCCGATGATGGGTCCGATGGAATTGTCGGCGAGGGCCGACAGGAGGAACGACAATGCTGCAACAGTGGTCATGCTGAGAATTCCGTATGCATAGGCGCCAGCGAACCGCCAGAGCACATCGCCCGACGAAAAGATGTTCACTTTGTTGGTGATCACAACCAAATCGCCCGGTCCGAAAAGGATCAGTCCGAGCCCGATACTGAGCAGTGCCATTACCACAACCAACAGAACTGAATAGATCCACCCGGCGATGAATTTGGCGAGTACCAGCTGAACGCGGCTTACCGGGCGGGTGAGGATAAGTCTGAAGGTTCCTGAATTGGCTTCCCCGGCCAGCAGATCGCCGGTTACGAGCGCCACCAGCATCGGAACGTGTATCCATAGGGTATTCAGAATGACATAAGCTACCAGGTACTGGTTAATGACGTTGCCTTCAAAAATGAACCGCTCGCGGATATTCTGCATGATCATGCCCACCATCATATCGCCCTCGAACAATATTCCGAACTCAATAGCCAGCACAATGACGATAATGGCACCAAAGCCGATATAGGTTCTCGGTTTGCTGAAAATTTTAAACAGCTCGATGCTAATTAACTTCCACATGGTCAGTTATTTCTAAGAAAAACTCCTCGAGCGATCTGACCGGTTCGATCGCGTATATTTCGATTTGATGTTCTACCAGGAAAGCATTGAGTTCCGGGATCTCTTCCTTGTTGATTTTGAAAGATATCCGTTCGTGATTGCTTTTAATGATTCTCCCGGCCCAGGCGGTCCCGTTCAATACAGCGAGCCCGGC
>Ga0209373_10000732_pt1 | contig 46934 bp, 30 predicted proteins | sample Higcelweek5metaG_FD_187173 | JGI IMG/M metagenome (GOLD analysis project Ga0209373, IMG submission 187173) | Freshwater pond sediment microbial communities from the University of Edinburgh, under environmental carbon perturbations - High... | ecosystem: Environmental > Aquatic > Freshwater >... | reverse complement strand
ACAATAAGCTACCGCCGGCTTCTGCTTCCGAATATTGAACCCATGACACCGCGAATTATCGCCCTGCCCATCTGGCTTCCAACAGCACGCGCAGTGCTTTTAATCATAGCTTCGGCAATAGACTCCCGATTACGGCCTGCGGATTTTCTCTGAGATGATACCGGACTGCTCTTTGACTGTTCTTTATTTTTTTCTTCAACTGCATTCTCATTTAAAATCTGTTCTGCCCGTTTTTTCAGGAGCTCAAAAGCAGACTCCCTGTCCACAGATTTCTCATAATATCCACCTACAATTGACTTTTTTATTATCTCTTCGCGAACATCTGAAGCAACTGGTCCGAAGCTTGAGTGCGGAGGAAGAATAAAAGCCCGCTCAACCATTGTCGGTGTTCCCTGCTTATCAAGTACAGAAACCAGTGCCTCCCCGACAGCAAGCTCATTAATTGACTTCTCGACATCAACAGATGGATTTGGTCTTAGTGTCTGCGCTGCAGCCCTTACAGCTTTCTGCTCCTGTGGTGTAAATGCACGCAGGGCATGCTGAATTCTATTGGAAAGCTGACCCAGGATCTTTTCAGGGATATCTGAGGGATTCTGTGTCACAAAGTAAATCCCAACGCCTTTTGAGCGGATCAGCCGCACAACTGTTTCAATTTTCTCTACAAGTGCCTCCGGTGCATCATCAAATAACAGATGTGCCTCATCAAAGAAAAATACAAGCTTTGGTTTATCGCAGTCACCAACTTCAGGCAACTGCTCAAAGAGCTCTGACATCAGCCATAAAAGCAGTGTTGAGTACATTTTCGGAGCCTGCATAAGCTTATCAGACGCAAGAATATTTATCACACCGCGGCCTGATGAGTCAGTCTGAATAAGATCATCCAGATTAAGTACCGGCTCCCCGAATAATTTATCCACTGTCTGTAAAGACAGTCCAAGAAGATTCCGCTGAATTGTTCCGATACTTGCCGCCGAAACTCTGCCGTATTTTATACTGAGTTCCGATAAATTAGCGCCAACATACTGAAGCATCGACTGCATGTCCTTAATGTCAAGAAGCAGAAGTCCCTCTTCATCAGCCGCCCTGAACACTACATTCAATACACCACTCTGTGTGTCATTCAGATTTAAAATACGTGACAGGAGTAATGGTCCCATTTCTGAAATGGTTGTACGTACAGGATGTCCCTGTGTACCGAAAACATCCCAGAAAACAACGGGGTACTCACTATATGTAAAGTTATTTATATCAAGTTTTTTCAAACGCTCATCAAGCTTTGCATTTGCCTGCCCGGCCCTGCATAATCCGCTGAGATCACCTTTTACATCAGCAAGAAAAACCGGAACTCCCAATGAGGAAAACTGTTCTGCCAATACTTTCAGACTCACTGTTTTTCCGGTTCCTGTGGCACCGGCAATAAGGCCGTGACGATTAGCCATTGATGGATACAAGTACACATCATTGACGCCTTTTGCAATAAGTAAAGGTTCTGCTGTCATATATTTTTTCCTTAACAATAGACAAGTTAAATGTAAAGTTCATTCAGGAAAATTAAACATCTTCAATATCAGAGCAGTAAATTTCACAACTTACTGCCTGAATTTACTATATGATCGGAGCATTTGTCAAGGTACGCATTACTGAACCGATGAGGATGTAAATACTTTCCTGATCAGATCGCTTATAGTCTGTGTGACAAAATTACCAACTGCTGCAAGTGCCGCAAGAGGATCTCTGCGGATTTTTACTTCCTGCTTCCCGACCATCATGAATAATCCGTCAAGTGCTTTACCTGTTGCGAAATCAATGATATCAGTATTCAGGGAATCAACCGATAAAATACCTGCTGAATTCAATGTGGTCAGTGAAAGCTTTGCTGCAATGGCGGCAGGATCAAGCATATTTGCGGATAATGAGGCTGCTACAAGGCCCTGATAAGCACCAGCGACTTTGTTATACTTGACCGCAAATTCGCTCCACACACCGGTAACTGTATACTCTCTACTGAAAGCACTTACTTTTACAGCATTGAAAGCGTTTCCGATTATCGGCTTGAACCCGGCAGTCAGGACACCTGATGTTGTTGACTGAAGATAAGATGTTGCGCCAAGAGAATCAGCGCCGAAAAGTACCTGGCTTGCAGATGTAAATGTCATCCGGGTAATAGCCGTACTGAAAACATCCACTGAAAGTCCGGCAGCATGTTCAGCTCCCCTGTTGAGTCCTTTAATAATGGCACTACGATAAGACGGCAGATCAACTCCTGCAGCTGCAAGAAGAGTGCTTCCGGCAGTTGTATTTGCAAGCAGACTTACTGTATTAAACGCTTTTTCGGCATCAGGCGGGAGTGCAATTTTTATCAATTCATTAGCAAGATACCCTGTTACTTCATTGAGTGAATTGATCTGTCCGGTTGTATCATTAAGTGTAAATGCTGCAGTTTTGCTGCCAACAATCAGAGCCTCTTTCAACCCTGAAATCATTTCGTTTTCAGTAATCTGCGTACTGTCTGAATTAAGAGTATTGGTTACTTCATCCAGAAAATCACATGAACTGAATGATAATAATGAACTGGCAGCGCATATGAGAAGGATTTTTTTCATTTTTTATTCCAGTATTAAAGTGAATGGTGTTATGATTTTTCAGCAGGCAGAACGTGTACATTAATATTACGTTATAAATAGCTCTAAATACAATTATTTTTTACACAGCGACCACACTGAAATCTTAATAAACATAGATTACGCGAATACGGCTGGCAACTGCGGATTTGTTTTGCGTTGATCCCGTAGGGATGGCCCTATGTGGCCATCCTCCTCGTTGAATCCCGCAATTGTTCCTCTTCGATTGAACGTTTTTATTTTTGCAATATTATTTACATTTGCATTTTTATCACCATTTTTAATTGACATTCGTATTCATTCCCCAATAATGGACCTGCAATATGTGTTTTTTCATATGCATGAAAATTACCACATTGTAATTTTTTTTGAGGGAGGGGGGAAAATTGATGATTTTTTCATATGAATATTAACTGCCGGGTTGGAATGTTTGACATATGCGAAGGAGGATGGCCACATAGGGCCCATCCCTACTGGCCCAGAATCGTAAATTCGATTCTACGGTTTGCCGCGCGGCCTTTTGGCGTTTCATTATCCATTACAGGTTTCATATCGCCTTTTCCAATGGTTTCGATTCGGCCCGGGTCAATCTGCTTTGACACAAGGTACTCCTTTACACTCGCAGCACGGGACTCTGAAAGCTTCTGATTGTTTTCGGGCTTGCCTATGTTATCAGTATGCCCTTCAATACGTATCCGCAGTGTTTCATAAGCATTGAGCACCGTCACTGTTTTGTCAAGAATTTCAAACGATGAAAGCAGGATCGTTGAACTGCCTGTTTTGAAGTTTATACCCTTTATTGCACCGGTAAATTTCTTGACAGCTTCGGGAACACATCCCTGGTAATCTGGCAGCCCGGTCACCTCAGGACATTTGTCATCTTTATCAGCAACACCATCGCTATCCCTGTCAGGACAGCCCTTTAACATTGCCGACCCGTACTCTTCAGGGCAATTGTCAATAGAATCAATAGTGCCGTCACCATCTCTGTCAAGCACCGGGCAGCCGTAATTATCCGCAGCCCCCTGCTCATCGGGACACATGTCTTTCGCATCATTGACGCCGTCATTGTCATGGTCAGGACACCCCTGCATCATTGCAATTCCCTTGATATCAGGACAGTTGTCGAGACTGTCGGAAATTCCGTCATTATCGCGATCAACCACCTTTATTTCCTTCTTTCCTCCCCGAAGGTAAAAGTCAATACCCGCTGTCAGTTCGACTTTATTTCCCCATCCAAGCGATGAGTAATTCTCGATCAGATAATCCCGTACTTCTGCGCGCAGGGCTATTTTTGGCGTTATCAGCCCACGGAGACCTAATGATGCATGCACCTGACCATCTAAATCACCACCAAGGTCTCCGCCCTTGACAATTGAAAATGATCCTGTACCTGCACCGATAAACGGACTCAGGTTCTTTTTTAAAAGGTGATAATACAAGTCGATATCAGTTTTAACACCTGTATTCCTGCCGCCGGCAGTCGAACTGATAGGAAGATATCCGACTCCGGCTTCACAAATGAGCTGAGGTATGAAATGATACCCCAATCGTAATCCAATTACAGCCGATGATTTCGGCTGAAGTGAGGGGGGAGTTGTCCATAGTCCGGGAGCATTTCCCATTTTCCAGTCACCGATATTATGCGAATACCCGCCATAAACTCCAAGATATAACCCGCCGCCTGGAAATTGTGCGTGTGCGTTTCTTGGAAAAAAAGCTATTTCTATAAATAAAAACAAAACAAATAAAAATTTCATTCTGACTGATTTCAAATTAAAATCTCCTCTTTATTATCCTGTTATAATTGTGTGAAAGCGGTTCGCATCCGTTCAGACATAATCCTGTCTTTTGAAGCCAATACCATTCCCGACCAGATTATTCCTGCCACACCTGCCAGTATATCAGTTGCAAGTCGACCGAAAAATATACCGTTGAGTTGAAAAAGGTTTTCTCCCAGAATGGAAAGCGGAATCAGAAGAATAACAACTCTTATAATATTTAAGAATGCAGCCTGCATCGGCTCATGAATTCCTGTCACACTGAAACCGGCATAGCGATGTATCTCAAGAAAGCCGTACCCGGCGCATGTTATGAAAATGTAATGTCGCAGAACGTCAATAACAGCTAAATCATTTGAAAATAAACCTGCAACAGAATCAATAGCTATAAAAAACACAGCTGAAATTATGAGCCCATAAACAAAGGCGAATATCATTGTACCATTTCTGGCTTTTCTTATTCTGTCCATACGGCCTGCCCCGTAATTCTGAGCAATAAAAGGAATAAGTGACATTCCGACAGTCATTGGTATCATAAATGCAAACATCTCGATTCTTGTTGCAACCCCGCATGCGGCAACCGCAGAATCTCCGTATTGCGCCACCATTTTTGTTATCAGGGCAGAAGATATCGGAGTAAGTATCATTCCCAGTGCACCAGGTATACCAAATTTCAGTATTTTTCCGAGAGATTTAAAAATCGGACCAGCTTTTACAGAATAAAAATCAATGAGTTTCATTCTGTAATAAAGGATATATAACGCACCCGCAAGTGATACTGCCTGTGAAATAATAGTGGCAACCGCAGCACCTGCGATTCCAAGTGCAGGCATGCCGAGTTTTCCAAATATCAACCCGTAATCAAGAACTGCATTAAGAAGTGTTCCAGCAACCATAAGAAGGCTTATCGCTTTAGTATTACCTGTTCCTATAAGCATATCGGATGTAACCATCTGAACTACCATTATCACAGCGCCAAGATACCAGATAAACATATATTGTTCAGTGATATCAAGAACTGCCCCTGTTGCGCCAAGACCCGAAAATACCGGACGGATTGTCAATATTCCTGCAGCTGTCAATACAATTGCGAACAGTACAGCAAGAAGTATCGCGTGCATTATGAGTTCCGATGCTTTTTGTTTATCATTACTGCCGATTGCGTGTGCAACCAGCGTCATTGCGCCTGTACCCAGTCCGCGTGTTAAAAACATTAAAAGCATCACAACAGGAAAAGTAAATGAGATGGCTGCCAGCGCACTTGTTCCCAGCCGTGAAACAAACCAGGCATTGGTGATATTGTACATTGTCATGGAGAAGGTTCCGGCAAGCATGGGCAATGCCATTTTAACAATTGTAGGAAACACACTGTCATTAACGAGTTTGGACATATTTATTTCTTTTCATATAAGACCTGCGGCACGAAAACATTACAGATACTAAAGATACAGTACTCCAGACTCCAAATCCATGTGAATCCTGATTATCTTTACATTTCATCTTAAGAATCAAAAACAACTGATTCTTTTGATAAAAAGAAACATTTGATAGCCCCATGTATCTGTAATGGTGTATTTTAAGATCATTATGGACAATCATCTCCGAAATGCCGGAAAATTAAAGATTTTTTTTGGAATGGCCCCAGGTGTCGGAAAAACTCAGACAATGCTTAAGGCAGGGCTTGATATACAGGCACGTGGAGCAAACGTTGTGCTTGGATATGTTGAAACTCATGGAAATCAGGAAGAGCATGACATAATATCAAATATCGAGACCATTCCGCTGCTTTTTTTTGATGACGGCAGCAATGTGGGTGAAATGGATCTTGATGCAGTGCTTGCACGTCGGCCGCAGCTTGTGCTTATTGACAGAATGGAGCACATCAACCATCCCAGAGCCCGCCACAGCTTCCGCTGGCAGGACATTCAGGAGCTTCTTGATCACGGAATCAGCGTCTACACTACGCTTAATGTACATCACGTTGAAAGCCTTATAGATATAGTATTTCAGATAACAGGAATAAGATGCACTGAAATTGTCCCTGACCGGCTTCTTGACAGTGCAGATGAAATCGAACTTGTCGACATGCCGCAGGATGAGCTTCTTGTCAAGTTTACCGACAATAAAATCAATGTACCTGACTACATGAAAAACATTGCCAACGACTTCTATCGTAAAGGCAACCTCACAGCACTGCGGGAAATTGCACTCCGTACTCTTGCGAAACGTGTCAACCTTCAATTGACAGAGTATATGCATCAGCGTAATATTCACGGCCCCTGGAAGACAAACGAGCGTTTTATGGTTGCTATTGACGCAAGCGTGCGTTCCGAAGAGCTGGTACGCATGACTACACGGCTTTCGCTCTCTGTTGAGGGTGTCTGGTATGCGGTGCATGTACAGACCAATGAAACTATTCTCGCATCCGATGAGCCACAGCTTAAACGCAATTTCATGCTTGTCCGGGAACTTGGCGGAGAACTGATTGCTACAGCAGACACTGATATTGCATCAGGGATTCTGCGCACAGCAAACCAGAAGAATGTAACACAGATTATTGTCGGTAAATCACATCCGCATGCACTTGCCCGATTATTCAGAGGCAGATCAATTGTCGACAAACTCATTGACAGATCCGGCGGAATTGACATTCATGTAATTGAAGGCTGCCGCGATGATATATCGGCAAATAAGAAAACACCTGCCGCCATTATTCATCTGTCAAAGCAATATTTTATCACATGCGGTTCTATCGCACTGCTTGGCATATACTTTTCATTTGTTGACACAATCATTAATTATAACATTATAGGTCTGATATTTTTATTTGTCAATACACTGATGGGTCTGTTTCTCAAACGCGGCCCTGTTATAACAGCAAGCATCCTAAGTGCGCTTGTCTGGGGATTTGTGTTTGTTCCGCCTCAGATGCAATTTGCAGCCAAAGGTATAAATGACATAATTCTTATGACAATGTATGTGCTTCTGAGCACTATTACATCAACACTTGCCATTCGTGTGAAAACCCGCGATGAGCTTGTTCATTTCAGGGAACATCAGACATCAACCCTGCTCTCTTTTGTTGAATCACTGTCAACTGTTCAGTCTGTTGATGATATATTCCAGATATCCGCAGATCATATTTCACGCACCTTTGGTGCCGCATCATGTTTTTATTATTCCGACCAGTCGGATAATCTTGACAAACAAGTACACAGCGCGAGTACATTCAAAGATCCTGTTTATGAAACTGCGCTCTGGGTGTTTACAAATAAAAAGCCGGCCGGAAAAGGCACTGATACATTTCCACGGGTAAAAGGCACCTACTACCCTATTATCAATTCTGGCAAGGCTGACGGAGTAATAGGGATTCACTTTGACTCATCAAGAAGTCTTTCACTTAACAATGAAGCTCTTCTTATGACTTTCTTTTATCACATATCAATTGCACTTGACAGAGAGCGTCTAAACCGTCATTTAGGCGAGTCCCGCATTTACGCGGAATCCGAAAGACTTTACAAAACACTATTCAATTCAATTTCGCATGAACTGCGCACCCCATTATCAACCATTCACGGAGCCTCAGGCGGGCTCCTTGATGAGAAAACAGCATCGGACCCGGTAATCCGCCGCACTCTTGCAAAAGATATTTCCGATGCCACAGGGAGACTTAACCGCCTGGTGGAAAATCTTCTTAACATGAGCCGTCTTGAGTCAGGGCGAATACACCCTGGAAAAGAGTGGTGTGACATACACGATGTCTATGCAACTGTCAAAACGCAGCTGTCAAAGGAGCTGTCCCGTCATGAGCTTAAAATTGACATAGACGACAAATTTCCTTTCGTCAAACTGGATGCCGGTCTTTTCAATCAGGTCATATCCAATATTGTTCTCAATTCAGCCCAGTACTGCCCTGCAGGCTCGATTATCACGCTGAGTGCATATATGAACGACGGTGTTCCCACGCTGCGCATTGATGACACAGGGAATGGATTTCCCGAAGATGCCATTTCAAAGCTTTTCGACAAGTTTTACAGAATTCCCGGAACAAAATCCGGCGGTACAGGTCTTGGCTTGTCAATTGCCAAAGGTTTTGTTGATGCACACGACGGGACTATCCTGGCATCCAACAATTTGCAGGGCGGAGCGCAGATAACAATCACTCTTCCGGTTTCCTCACAGTCAATATCAATGCAAGGTAATGAAAATGAGTGAAAAGCAATCGATTCTGATTATTGATGACGAACTGCAGATACGCAGATTTCTTCGCTTCAGTCTTGAAGCCAATGATTACAATGTCATTGAATCTCCTAATGGTAAAGACGGCCTTTATCAGGCCGCAATGCAGCGACCGGATCTTATCATTCTTGACCTGGGTCTTCCTGACATTGACGGAAAAGAGGTGCTGCAGCAGATCAGACAGTGGAATAAAACCCCTGTTATTGTACTCAGCGTCCGTAATGATGAACATGAGAAAGTCACATGTTTCGATCTTGGCGCAGATGATTACGTGACAAAGCCCTTTTCCACAATGGAGCTGTGCGCAAGACTCAAGGTTGCTTTACGTCATGCAAACAAGGATATAAAAGAGCCTGTTTTTGTCAACGGGCCGCTTTCAGTTGATCTTGTCAACAGAAATGTGAAAGTGAATAACCAGCTCATTGCGCTGAGTCCGACAGAATACGACCTTCTTATCTACTTTGTCAAAAATGTCGGAAAAGTGCTTACTCACAGGATGATCATGAAAGAGATCTGGGGTCCTCACCGCACTGAAGAAAGCCACTATCTTCGTGTTTATATGCGCCAGATCAGAAGAAAGCTTGAATCTGATCCATCACAGCCGACAATTTTTGTAACTGAACCGGGTGTTGGTTACAGAATGGTTATTTTTGAGTAGCAAATATTATATTGATTTGAATTTTAAACAAAGGACTCCTCAATGAACATCATAAAAACACTTCTGACAATGCTGTTTCTGTTATCTTTCTGTTTTGCAGAAAAGCAGTTTCTCATGAAAATAGGCCCCGCCTGGCCATCCGCGCTCTGGGACACAGAAAAGCCAACTGCATGGGATGCATCAATACAGACAGGTGCAGTAATTGACAAAAAAGTTGCAATCGGAGGCGCCGTCGATTTTCTCTGGAACAGGGATGCAAAAGAAAATAACAAGGGAAACGGCGTATATGAAATCGATGTTACCCAGCGTACTTTCATGTTTCCATTAAGTCTGTACCTGTCAATTTCTCCTGTACCTGATCTATTCCTGCAGCCGTGCATTACAGGCAGTGTCGGCTTGAATACAATGTATTTCTCCTATGAAGGTGACGGTACAGATACCACTAATATAAACAGCAGTTCCCGGAAATTTGATGGAAACGGCTGGTATATGGGTGTGATATGGAAAATCGCGGCCGATGCAGTAATGAGACTCGGAGACAACAGCGGACTTTTTGCCGGACTTGAATATCAGTGGTCAAAACCACGAAAGATGGGCTCCAGCGGCGGCAATCTTTACCTTCGCCGCAATATGAGCGGAATGGGTATCAGAATGGGAATAAAAGTAAGTTATTAACCATCAACTGCAAATAGCGACTTATGAGAATTGTTTTACAGCGTGTCAAGCGCGCATCAGTCACTGTCGATAATAAAGTTGTCGGCAAAATTGACAAAGGCATAATGATACTTCTTGGAGTTCATCGTGACGATACAAAGGAGAAGGCGGAGTTTCTTGCATCAAAATGCGCTGAGCTTCGGATTTTCTCTGACAGCGACGATAAAATGAACCTCTCATGCATTGATATAGACGGCAGTGCACTTATCATTTCGCAATTCACTCTGTTTGGAGACTGCAGCAAAGGCCGCAGACCAAGTTTTATCGAGGCCGCAGAGCCCGGCAAAGGAAACGAACTGTACGAATACTTTGTCTCACTTATGAAAAAAAGACTGTCTATTGTCGAAACAGGAATCTTCGGAGCAATGATGGATGTTGAACTTGTCAACGATGGGCCGGTGACACTTGTTCTTGAGAAGTAGGACAATGCCCTGTTTCTACCTCAATTCTGTTTTGTTTATTCAATTTCAAATGATTCATACAGGCAGCATGAGTTATGTTGTTCTTTTTAATAATTTAAAACTTACAAAAACTGATTTTGGACTTCTAAAGCAATATGGCCTGCAGCACTCTACAAAGTAAAATGTATGTGCTGCTTGACACCATCAATTGAAACTTCGGCGATATATGAACCCGATGGCAACAATGAACAGTTGACATGTACTTCTCTGCCGCTGATCATATTGGTTTTCAATAATGTTGTTCCATTGAGCGAATACAACGACACGTTTGCTTTCTTTACATTTGAATTGAAAGATACTATTAATACTTTGTTACTTATAGTTTGTTTAAAATTCAAAATGCTGTTGGGTTTATTTGTAGTAACTGAATTTGTTGCAGCAAATTCAAACGCACCAAGATCCGGATTTGTACCGACAAAAGGCATTCCAACATCAACACCTGCGTTAATCAGTTTACTTATCGGCTTCAGCTGAAATAGTTTTGTTTCAGGAAGTGATCCGTCAGGATTGCGTTTTACTGTCGCAAGTGATGTATCAAGACTCTCAAAATCAGATGAACTGGCAGCGAAACCTGAGTTCCACGAGTTATTGGATTGTGTTGCGCTTCCGAATGCATCGGTCCCCTTATTACTTAACGAAACGCAATTCTTGAAAATATTTTTTCCATCAGTTACAGTTCCACCGAAACCAAAATTTGTACCGTTCTGATATGAAATGCAATTGTAAACAGTGATGCCGCCGGTATTACTATTCTGATCAAACCCTTTTACAACGTTTCCTAAAGAAACACAATTTTTCAAGATGTTTTTCTGCACCTTGCTTAATCCGCCGACTTTGAATCCGTTACCATTACCCTGATCAAAACCGTTTCTTATCGCCCAGCAATTTTCAAATACAACAAATTCCGGAGAATCATATGTATCATAGCCATCATCGCTATTGTCCCATGACCTGCAACCGATTACTTTATTTCCCGGACCCATTGTCTGTTTAATTGCAAACCCGTCGCCCATACCACCATTTTTATACTTCCCGTCATAATTTCCATACGCATCGCAGTTTGTCAATGTTACATATGACCCGCCCTTATTTATCTCAATTCCACTGTTCCAATTTTTGTAAAACGCGCAATTTTCAAATGTGATATATTTTCCTGAAACATAAGCACCCTGATATCCGGCACGTGTTACTGAAATGTTTTTAAAATACAGGTAACTTCCAGTGACCTCAAGACCTACAGAGGTTATGCTGTTGTTTAAAACCTTACTATTATCAGGGTACGAAAAATCGATAGTAGCCATCTTATTGTTTTCACCCATTATAGTAATGTTTTTTCCAGATTGACCTGTAGCTGAAATTGCAAGGGTGTTTTTCGCAGATGCATTATATGGAATTGTGTATTTGTCGCCCTGAAGTAGAACGATATCTCCTGCTGCAGCCTTACTGATTCCAGTAGCGATATCATATCCCCTGGCAAAACTTGATCCATCACCAGCCGATGTTCCGGATGGAGAGACATAGATCGTTTTTGCCGAAATACTGCTTGCAGAAATCATCAGCCAACCCACGCTTACGAAAAAGGCTGATAAAGATGTGACCGTCTTTTTTCCTGTCAGATATACCATTTTGAACATACCTTTATAGGCGTTTGCTGACGCAGTGTATTTGTTTTATGATAAATAGTTTTCCAGTTTATCTCTCTGTAATGTTGATTCTTTGCACTTCATCGGTATTATTACGGCGAATACGAACCAGATAGCATCCGTTGACGCATGCATCAGTATTCAGAGTCATTGTCTGAATCGATACATTTGTAAATGTTCCGGAGGCAGCCACCCTGCCTCTGCTATCAACAACCGATATGGTAACGGTGCCCTCAGGCATTCCTTTTGTTACTTGATTGATAAACAGTTGCTTATTAGCATAATGTATAGAATAAACCTCTGTTTTTTTGAAGGCAGATGGTTTTAAAATTCCGGGGTTTTGTACTGCAACCTGTTCCTGCGGAGGGAAACGCTTTGTATCGGCTTTTAATTGCGTCCACATATATCGAAGCATCCATTTATCCCAGTCGGTGATTTCTGCAGAATTACCCGCCCACATGATTGACTTTATTTTTCCGTTATTCATATCATCAGGCCGCTCATTTACTTCATAGAAATCAGTTATTCCAAACCCATGCCCCATTTCGTGAATAATCATCATTGATCCACTCAACCATGCGCTCTCCGACATCCGCTGTCCCCAATCGCCACCCACCGCACCATTCCAGCTTGTTGTAGCCCAGAGATACATATCAAAACGGTTCTTCGCACCCCCGGGACATGATTCATATGTATACCGGGTGTCGGAAAAATTTTCAAATCGTGAACAGGCGTTCGGAGCATACGGCAGATTGGCTGGTACTTTCGCATCCTGATCACTTACTGGATCATGTTCTGTTGTTGTGTAGATGATCTCATTGGGTTGTCTGTCAACAATCACCGAAACATCAGCTACCGCCCAGCCGACAATACTGACCTCTATCGAGTCGTACGGCCATCCATCATAACCGACAAGTTGTTTTGCCCAGTTATTGATTTTGGTGGAGACGATCTGTTCAAGTTTTTTGCGGTTATCAAGGGTCAGCTTCTGGGTAGACTGCCATCTCCCGCAGTAAAGCAGCTTTCCTTTTTCAAAATAGATCTGATCAAAAATAATGTTCTTACGAACTGTCGAGCCTTCCCCTATAGGTGCTGATGTGGATTTAGGAGAGATGCGGTTCTTCCAGACCCATTCGACTGATGCCTTGAGATTTGCTGGCATATTAGAAATTGTTTCATCTGCAATCAATACGGATGATAACCCCAACAGGCATAGTGCAATATTGGTGTTTTTCATATACACTCATCCTTTTCTATAAGTGAAATATCCATTACAATTCAATAGTATAATTTGACCCGTACTGTTGAAGTAATTTTGCTTCATATTTAATATATAAAGTTTATTAGAATAAAACAGGCTGTATTTATGGGATGATATAACTAAGCGTTGAAGAACTCTTCAACGGTTTTATTCTTAAACGCGATGCGCCAGTGAAATTACGGCGTAATATTCAAGTCAATCGAAGTATATTAATTGATATGAAACGACTATTCGACTACTTCGATTATGAGGAATTTCTACACGACTATTATGAGGATAAGAAGCGTGGATAATGGTTTTTATATTGATGCCGAGGTGACAGATGCTGAAGTTCTCAGAGCAAAACCTGCGAAAATATAAGCCAGGAGAATGAGTCAGCACAATCGCGTCAGCAATAATATTTGTAAACAAACGCATAGAACAGAAAGGTTCCATAATGATTATCTATCAAATACCACTGTTAAAGAGGATTGTGATAGGATGTATGCTGCTCTGGTCATTCACGACATACGCTCAAAAGATCGACCTTTCAGGAACAGTGACATCTATGGATGGAAATCCTGTACCGGGACTAACATTGACACTGGCCAATGCTCAGATGAAAGACACTACTGATAACGCGGGAAATTTTATATTCAACCGTGGGGGAACAATTGTCATCAGCACTCAAAAAAAATCTTTTAAAAATTCTGCGACTGTTAATAATTTCATCTGCATGGACAAATACAGCCGCTTTACATTTCCCGTCAGGAACAATCAGACTGAAATCTTTGATTTGAGAGGTAAATCAATATCTCAAACCAATACGCTGAACATACGTCCGGGAATATATCTTACAAAAATCTGGGGTGATGCACGTCAAAATTCAGCCCGTCATTTAGCTGCAACCAGTGCTGCTTCCGTTGACAGTATTTCCATAACGTACAAAGACAGCCTGCTCTTAACCGTTGCTGTGGAATCATATATTGATACTCTGAATATCAAGTTTTCCGGTAAAATACCAACCATATTGCCACAATGCTTTGCGGATGACAAAATGCCACTCAACCCTGTCCTTACGGTTGATCCTGATGTCAAAGGAGTTACAACGGTAATTAGTAATAATAGTTATGTCGCCATGCTTCTTGGTCCAGACCGGCCAGCTTGTATCACGGACGCAGTAGCCAAACGCAACATCACGTTTCTTGATGAAGGTCTCCGTGAGGTGGTTGAAGTTGTAGGGTTCCCGGCATTCCCCGAGTGGAAAAAAGGTTACTTTTTGAACTGGGTAATCCTAAACAGCGGTATTCCCGGCGCCACTCTGCCAGATGAAGGCGGGCATCAGGGCGATCGTTGGGGACACATGAATTTTGAATCGACTAAAACGTGCCCTTGTACCTGGGATGACTACCAGTCCGGTGGGGCATTGCATGAGTGTGTCCACGCGCTGCAGGCAGAACAGTGGAAGTACAACAACCAGGCTTCCGGCTGGGTACACGAAGCGCACAATAACTACCTGACCACCATGGCGCAGGGGTTGGTGCATAACAAATATGGTATAGGTTGGTCCGCATCGCTGATTCTCAACATGCCGTTTGTTCCCCTTGAGTCAATGGGGCTGTGCACCGATGACTACGTGGCGGGTCCTGCGGATCAGGGTGCTGATAGTAGAACGTATATAAGCACTCAGGTACGCTACGGCGGAGAAGTTTTCTTTCTGAGCCTCAGTCAGATATTCGGACGCGGCTTTGTAAACTGCCTCTGGATAAATGCACCAGTCAATGGCCAAAAATCAATTTTTCAGGTAATGAGAACATTCGGTGGCGACGAAATCGTTGCCACTGCCATAATGTCCTTTGCGGCCAAATGCGCTATTCTCGATTTTGAAAAGTGGACCGAGACCATGCGAACTTTAATGAAGACAAATTGGAATAACAGCTACTGGTTCTACATGTTCCCGGGCGGAGACGGCACGACAACTTTCAGCCCAACAGCTAAAACCACACCCCACCATCAGGGACGAAATATTATTCCTATCAAGCTCGCTTCCGGTGCCACCTCGGTCTCCGTCGAGTTTACCCCCGATGCATTGGGTAGCAAAGGAACCGCTGAAAAAATGCAGGCGCAGCTTGTATATCGTGACAATAACGATAAACCGGTGTACGGAACAATTTTCACCAGCGGACAGAGCACCATCACGGTACCAAATGGAGCCAAAGGCGGCATAGTGAACTTCGTCGTAGCAGTGGTCAATCCTAATGCAGCGAGTGGGAGTGATGACGGATCCAACAAAGGATTCAACGGACAGGAGCACTTCAGCTACAAGGCGCGCATCGTAAGCGGTGGAACTATCGGTCCGAACACGACACGGCCTTATTGAGTTATTTACTTTTATTTGGGTATTATGACAGTAAAAAGCTATAAAGGAAACATTGTGAAAAAAAACGATCATTCCTCCAGATGCATTCTTACCTTTGCCATAATGGTTCAGATGCTCTTTACCATTTCCAGCGCACAGACTATCTCAAACACACACTTTTCACTGAACATCGGCAGTGTGGGAGAAATTTCTTCGTTACAGATAACCGGCGACAAGTATCCAACCAACTATGTTATGAACGCCGCCAACAGCCCGGACCAGAACACCTCCGATCACCAGTGGGTGGGAGAGCTTCTTTTTAGCTATAAAGTAGGTTCGGGAGAGTGGGTTAATGCCTCTACAAACAGAACCGGTGATGTGAGAAGCAAGAGTCAAAGTGGAAATAGTATAACGGTTTCATATAATAATTCCGCAAACAGCGACGGGGTAAGAAACTTTGCCCTTACCGAAATTTATTCGCTGGTTGACGACTATGTTCTATGGGAGATAACGCTCAAAAATACAAGCACCGAAGAAATTGTCTTTGCAGATTTAGGTCTGCCGCTGCCGTTTAATGAAAAGTGGCTGGAGAATAACGACAAAATATATGAAACCCGGACTCTTGCACATTCGAATGTCGCCCAAAACAGCTCCTATATTCGGATTACCCGACCAAGCGGCATAGGCAAGTCGCTTCTCATGCTTCCCGATGCCAGCACAGGGGCGGGTTTTGAATACAGAGACGTGTGGGAGGGGGCCAATCATCCAAAAAGCGCCTGGGCCATCGATACTGCCGGAGGCTCCAACTGGAGAGACCGCTACAAATATCCCAAAGGTCTGCACGTGTACTACATCCATTCCGACAGAATCAAATCTCTTGGCAGAGGATATCTGCCGAGCACCACCCTGACGCTTTCACCGGGCACATCAAAAAAGTACGCCTTCAGGTTTTTCGCGATTGAAAACGAGCAGGAGATGAAACAGCTGATTTACAGTGAAGGACTGGTTGATGTCACGGTCTTGCCGGGCATGATAGTTCCGACCGACATGACCACCAAAATGGCATTGCGAACCCAAAAAAAAATCGTCACAATCACAGCGCAATACCCAAGTCAAACAACCATTACTGAAGAGAATATATCTTCTGACAATCATCATATCTATCAACTTAAATTTTCGCGCCTGGGGCAGAATAATATTATTGTTAACTACGGTGATGATAAGTTAACAACCCTTCAGTTCTACGTTACCGAACCGCTGGGCACGGTAATCCAAAGACATTCCACCTTTCTGGTTGAGAAACAGCAGTGGAATGCACCGGGGAAAATATATGACAAAGTCTTTGATGACTGGCTTATGGAAAAAAGGGCCAAAAGAGGAAGCTTCAGCGGCTATTGGGGCTGGGGAGATGATTGGGGATATGTAAAGGGTTTGTTTCTGGCCCAGAAGAATGTTTACACACCAGTGGTCTCTGAAATCGAGGCGGTCGATCAGTACCTCGAAACAGCTATATGGAATTCTCTCATGGCCACCACGCAAACCACTTATCAAATCTATGATTTTCTTATGCCGCAACCCAATACCACTCCCCTTTATCGCGGTTACGCCTATCCTCACATCTACAACACCTACTTTGCCATGTATCAGATTGCCAAACTGCATTCAGATATAGTAAAAACGATACACCCGCCATCGACCTACTTGACCAGATGCTACAATATACTCAACGCCCAATATGGGGCAGGTGTCTCATACAACTGGGACACCGGTGTTATGGGCGAGCAGACCACGCCTGAAATTATTGCGGCTCTGCAGGCAGAAGGACTTACTACGCAGGCCAACCGGATCATTGAAATCATGAAAACAAAATACGAAAACTTTCGCAAAAACCCCTACCCCTTCGGCTCGGAATATAGTTACGATAATACCGGTGAAGAAGCGGTATACACTCTTGCTAAAATGAACAAAAACACCGACATGATGAGCCAGATAAATGCAAAAACCAGAGCCTGCCGCGGCAATTCCCCTCTCTGGTACTACTATACGGTCCCCATCACGGTCTGCGGGGAAGCCTGGTGGCAGTTTCAATACACCGTGGCACTGCAGGGATATGCTTTGAACGACTGGATGCTCAACCACTCCACCACTCCAGAAGTCGATGCCCGTCTTACCTATGCGGCCAAAGTGGCTAATCTCGCCCATATCAACTCCGGACAGATCAACTCCAATCCAGAAAATCTTGGCGCTGCATGCTGGACATATCAGGCCGCACTTGGACCAAACTACATCGGTACTGTACAGATGAAGGATAACGGAAGTTTACAGAACGGATGGCGGAATCTGGATGGGGAGTCGCAGCTTGGATTCTGGGGTGCAATCAGAATTTTAAGTGCGGATGTAGTGACCGATCCGGTATTTGGTCTGTATGGATACGGCTGTGACGTTGTACGGAAAGGAACTAATTTGAAAATCACTCCCAAAGACGGAATATCGAAGCGGCTCAACATGATTTCACAGAAACTATCTATTGTTATAGATCAGGACCAATACTCGCAAGCTGACATCGGAGAAAAGAACGACTATGTGGAGCTTACGCTTAAGAACATGAAAAATGTCGCCCACAAGATAAATATCCAGATCAACGGACTTGTTCCTTCCTCATATAACATTATTGTCGATAATCAGATACAGAGTTCGTTCAGTGCCAGCGCGGAAGCGGTATCAAATATAAATGTTCAAACTGGAACGGCTGAAAACTACAATGTGAAAGTTCAGAATGTCTCCAGCAGCGTAGTTCGCCCATTACACAGCAGCAAGAACTTCTCGATGAGTCGCCGGGGCAATAAATTTATTATCAATGTGAGCGGATTTGCGGAAGCGACCCGGAATGTTTCTTTGCGAATTTTTAACGTCAAAGGTGTGCTCGTTGCTGATTTTTTGGACGTGGCCAACAAACAGGTAGTCTGGTCACCGCAAAAGGCAGCTATGGGCAGCGGCACTTATTTTGCGCGGCTGACGTCGGATAACGAAGCATTTGTGACCTGTAAATTTATACATTTAAAATAAACCTTTGGATGACGTGGAGTTCGCAGGTTTTTAAAACTCCTTTCTGCGGCTCTATATTTACTTTTTCCCAAGAGGGTTCCATGAAAAAAATGATAAGCACTCTTTTTGTGATTTGGCTTAGCGCCAGCCTGTTTGCTGCATCTGTTGTAAAACTTTCGGGTACAGTTACTAAAACCGGGGGCGGGCTGCTAAAAGAGGTGACAGTTTCCCTTAAAAGTGTATCCGGTATTTCTACAAATACCGGTCCGGATGGCAAGTTTTTTTTGTCAAATAGCACGCAGGTACTCCGCATGACTTCACCAGAGGAGTTGCCGCTGGAATTCAATATCAAAGGTTCGTCCATTGTTTTTTCACCGGCCTCAGGAAGCATCAGCGGAAGAGTTGAATTTTTTTCAGCCATCGGTAAAAGGATATTTTCCAGCAGTTTTACCGGTCTTGAATCCTCGACACAACGAGTGACGTTGCCTGCGTTTGTGCCCGGAATCACTATTGTTCGTATGAACATCAACGGAAAAACAGCTACATGTCCGATTCTCCGGATAGGTAACAGGCTGTATGTTTTGGATGCATCTTTTATGCCGACACCTTCGAATATCATAACTCTTGCAAAGGCGTCAGCAGATGTGGCCGTTGATACACTTATCGCTAAAAAGACCGGGTTTACGGACAAAAAGACTCCAATCACAACACTTATCGATTCTGACATTACAATTTCAATGGACAGCATTGTCAGTGGCACCTGCACGCCGCCCAAAGCGGGAACCAGTAAGTCAAATCCGATCTTTACCGATGTCTACACCGCCGATCCGGCAGTCATGGTTGACAATTGCACGTTCTACATTACCTGTGGCCACGACCAGGGCACGGGAGGGTTCGACTTGCGGGAATGGTATCTGCTCAAGAGCACCGACATGGTGACGTGGACCCGAACCACCCCAATGACGCTCAAGGCATTCAAATGGACAAATGCCAACGCATGGGCTGGTCAGATGATTAAAGGAAAAAATGGTAAGTTCTATTGGTATGTACCAATAAATGACATTGTTTACAGTAAAGACAGAATGGCCATTGGTGTTGCCGTTGCCGATAACCCTGAGGGTCCATGGATTGATGCTCTGGGTAAACCGCTCATCAACGACTCCCTCGAAATGGCCACCTTTGGAATTACGGATATCGATCAAACCCCGCACACCATCGATCCAACAGTGTTCATTGACGACGATGGCCAGGCCTATCTTCAATACGGTGGCTTCTGGAAAATGGTCACAGTAAAACTAAACCCGGACATGATCACGCTCAGTGGTAAATTGACAATGACCACTCCACTTGACTACTTCGAATCGCCGTACCTCATTAAGCGTAATAAAATCTATTACGAGATCTACGCACGGGGTTCCGCGAATCCAACAAGCATAGACTACGCAACTTCAAGCAGCCCGATGGGGCCCTGGACAAACAAGGGGACAATTCTACCAAAAATGCCAAAAGTTGCGGGTCAGGACGAGCCCACCAACCACGCTGGCGTAGCTGAGTTTGCAGGTGAGTGGTACATCGTCTACCATGTCAGCAACGGTCCGGGTGGCGGCGGAACCTACAAAAGGGAAGTGGCGATTTCCAAATTGACGTTCAATAGCGATGGAAGCATCAAACCTGTCACACCGGGTGCGGCCCTGATATTTTAGCTGTCAGCCGTCGCGTTTTTTTAAATTGCCTGTTTTGTGATGATCGACAACATACGCGTGAATATGATAAGGCACGGGCTGAATATATACTTGACAATATGTTGGATATGATTCCACTTGACAAAGAGTAGAAAAACTAAATTAATCGTTACACTTATATTGTAAATGCAGATATATATTTTATTAACAAGCAAGAATAAAAAGTAATAATTAAATCTGGTTTATTTAAAAAAACTCGTGAACAGGCTTGATAACAGCAATCAGCGTGACAGATTTCCACGCCACGTCTTTATTGTCAAGATTAGCATGAAGCACACGCCGTATATTCTGGAGCTGCTCTTCAGCGGCACTGACCGCAATACGCTTTCCAAGTGATAATCTTTCATTTTCCTGGGATTCACGGAACCAGTAATCGATATCCCGAGGAAAAAGTTTCTTTATGGGATTTTCCTCAAGCAGTTTGTATTGTATGTCAATTTGCGGCAGCTGTTTCAGATCACTTATTAAAGATGCTGAATTCCAGTTGACCATTGCATCCGCAGGATCACTGAAAAGCTCTTTTTCCGCATTCCTGAGAATTGCCATCTCTTCTATTGTCAATTTACTTTCATCAATCAGCTCAGATATGCGCTGACCTTCCGATGATACGGACTCTGCAACCACAAACATCGCATCAGGCATCATGAATGGAAGCACCCGCTGCACTAACTCTGTTTTTTTATCACTATGAAGCAGAATATTTCTTCCGATTATCTTATCAAACCGGACAGTGTTTCCGGCCTGTCTGCGCAGATCGGACTCAAAAGATTCCCAATTTGTCTTTACAATCTGGGGGCGGCTGAGTTTATCCATCTTTGCAAGGACACCGCACAGTGTCGCATACGCCTTGTCATCATGCGCCAGCGCCCACACTGTTCCCTCGGCGGCATGACGTGAGGCCTCAAACGTAAGCAGGCCGCTCCGCGCGTTCAGATCAAGAACCTGATCTCCCCTTTGTATTGAGCTTGCGGAAATGATCTTTTCACGAACCATTCCAAGGTGCATTCCGCGTGTTCCAAGTGTGCGCTCAAGCCATTTGTCGCGTATTGTAAAATCTACAGTACCTGACGAGTTAAGAATATCGGAATTTTCCTGTTCAACCATGGCTTCAATCTGCGCCTCACGCATTGATGCAACCCTTGATGCGATTGATTTTTCATAACCCTGATCCGACGGTTCATAGAAAACTTTACCCTGCATCGAAGCAGGCAGATACTGCTGGGCAACCCAGTGATCCCTGTAGGCGTGGGGGTACAGGTAGCCATCCCCGTGACCGAACCCTTCCTTGTCCCTGTTTCCATCACGTAAATGATTCGGAACATCATCCTTTGCTTCCTCTGTGACAATATTGAGGGCATCAAAAAACGCCATGCTGGAATTACTCTTCGGAGCTGTCGCAAGATAGAGACACGCATGAGCAAGATGATAGCGTCCTTCAGGCAATCCGACATAGTCAAATGCCTGCGCTGCATCCATGACAACGCCGAGCGCATACGGATCAGCCATGCCGACATCTTCACATGCAAGAATAATCATCCGTCTGAAAATAAACCTCGGATCCTCTCCGGCATACACCATTTTGCTCATCCAGTAAAGGGCAGCATCGGGATCCGACCCTCGTACAGATTTTATGAATGCGCTGATTGTGTCGTAGTGTGCATCGCCGTCCCTGTCGTAAAGCACAGCCCGCTGCTGAATCGATTCCTCGGCAATAGTGCGTGTAATGTGAACACACTGATTATCAGCTGCCGCGGTTGTCTCCACAGCCAGCTCAAGCGCGTTGAGAACACCGCGGGCATCACCATTGGCAACCTTTGCAAGATGGTCAAGCGCGTCATCATCAATGCTTACTTTACGGCTGCCGTATCCGCGTTCCCTGTCATTAATTGCCTGATACGCAATTGCCCTGAGATCGTTTTCGTCAAGGGTTCTGAGCTGAAAAATTCTCGAACGTGAAACAAGCGCTTTATTCACCTCGAAATAGGGATTTTCTGTTGTTGCGCCTATAAGAATAAGAATTCCGTTTTCAACATGCGGAAGCAGCGCATCCTGCTGGGCCTTATTGAACCTGTGCACTTCATCGACAAAAAGGATGGTTCGCTTTCCGTAAAGTGACAGCATCTTCTGCGCGCTGTCAATCGCTTCACGGATATCTTTTACACCTGCAAGTACCGCGTTGATTGAAATAAACTGGGCTTTTGTTGTATTGGCAATAATACGCGCCAGTGTTGTTTTCCCGGTTCCCGGGGGCCCATAGAATATTAGACTTGACAACTGATCAATCTGAATCGCGCGCCGCAACAGACGCCCTTCACCTATGATATGTTCCTGACCGATATATTCATCAAGGGTACGCGGCCGCATTCTGTCAGCAAGCGGAGCGTTGCGTTCAATGAGTCGGTTTTTATGAGCTTCAAAAAGATCCATAACTTCTATCCGGTTAAAAAACCTTTACCGTCCCGAATACTCCATCGTACCCTGAGCAGAGTGTAACTCTGTCTTGTCGCATATTGTCAATTCCAGCCGCGAGTTTCGGATCTGTTTTTTCAAGCTCCCCGATCGGAATATCAAGAAGTATTGAAAATTCACTGCCTTTTTCAGAAATTAATTTTTCATAAACCGCCGCGATTTTCTTGCTTGCATGACCTACTCCATAAATTTCTGAAAGAATATTTTTCAGTGGTGTAATTGAATAGAAGGGTTTTCCTTTGTAAGGTGCATCTGATTCTTTTCTGTCAGCAAGTTCATGAACGCGGCTTGCGACACCAAAGGTCACTTCTTTTCCGCACACTGGACAGATGCCTTTGTGTTTTTCAGTAACTGATGGTTCCCAGGAGATTGCGCATTTACGATGCCCGTCAAGATGATACTTGCCCTCTTCAGGAAAGTATTCAATTGTCCCGACAAATCCGTTGTCGAGGCCTTTGAGAGACTTTACAATTGCATCATAGCTGACAATTGTATTAAAAATATTTGCTTCACGGCCAAGATTCTCAGGCGAGTGCGCATCGGAATTGGAAACCAGTGTATACTTGTCAAGAAATGAGCACTGCCGGTTCATTTTGGGGTCTGACGACAATCCGGTTTCCACTGCGAATATATGTTTTGACAGACTGCCATAACATTCGTCAACTGTATCGAATCCTGATTTTGATCCAAGCACGCTGAACCATGGTGTCCAGATATGAGCGGGAATGATAAATGCTTTTTCATCAGCGGACAATACAATATCAAGCAGATCCTGAGAATCAAGTCCGAGAATCGGGCGGCCGTCAGAGACAATATTGCCGATCATTGACAGCTTTTTGCACATTTTGTCAATTGCATCAAATGACGGGGCAACAACGATATTGTGTACTTTTCTTGTCTTCCCGTCTCTTTTGTAAATACAGCTCAGTTCAACAGTCAGTATAAAACCCACACCATCAGTTTCTTTTAACTCTTTGACCTGCTCATGCATGAATTTTTTCTTAAGTGTGAAAAGTCCGTTGTCAAGAGGAGAGAGTTTTTCCTTTAGCTCGGAAAGCCATTTCGGGTGCACTGCATCACCGGTACCTACAACATTAATGCCTTTTTTTCTTGCCCACAGATCAAGTGTTTCAGGAGCGAGTTGACTGCTTGTCGCCAATGAATAACGCGAATGGATATGAAAATCAGCAACAAATCTCATTTGACAATTGTCCTTTAAAATATCAGCAATTTATCTGGTGCATACTGCTGTACGTATTACAATACCGCGATAATATGCGCGCAGGATCTGATCAAAGGTCTGACCGCTGCGTGCCCGGCCGATTGCGCCGGTCTGACACATTCCCACACCATGACCATGCCCTGTACCGCAAATCGTTACACCAATACCAGTGTTATTGACAATATTAAAATTTGCGCTTTTCAAAATGGGATTACCTGCGACAGGGCGTTTTAAAACAGACCTTACTGGATCACCGCCGCACTCATATTTCCAGCCGCTTCCGCTTATAATACACATTTTTATGCGTCCGCAGCCGTATATTTCCTTAATCTGGACATCCTTGACAGGAGGTTTATACTGATGTTTCGTATCAGCTTGACGAATTGCGTTTGTCACAATTTTACCGAATTGTTCTTTTGTCCACGTTTCCTCCCACTTGAGAGATTTCGAATCAGCGCAGTAGGGCCGTCCGTTTATATCTTTATCACTCTCTGAGCGTAAATACTCTATAACGCCCCTGTTTTTCCAGACGTCCTCGACATTCGCTGTAGTTCCGCCGCAGGTGGAGTGATAATAGGCCTGAACAATACTGTCATTACAAATAAGAACAAGGTCTTTTGTCAGACGAACCGCAAGATCAGCATCATGATATTCGGGCTTGAAGCCGCCGTAAACCTGATCTGCTGTGGTCGGATACATATCAAAAGGTGCGTTGAAGCGGTCACGAATGCGAAGGTATGTATAAGTCCTTGCTGCAACGGCCTGAGCTTTGAGAGCTTCCAGTGCATTTGAATCAAGACGTCCGAGCTCGAGGGGCACAACCCCGCGCAGATACTCCTCAACGTCAAGACTATTGACTATAGCAAATGTGCTTTTACTGTCATTGTAAAGAATCATCTTTCCGCGATAGCTGTTTTCCTCAATATCAACAATATTATATTCATTCTGTGATACAAGGGTACAGGGGAGCGCAATATTTATTCTCCCCCACGCTGACTCCATGACGACTCTGTTTTTTTCCTGAAGCGCCGCATTGAGGCGTCCGCGGAAAATCATTATTTTTCCATTTGACTGATGCAGCTCAACGTTTCCAAGCGAATAAAACGATGCACGTGTCAATTTCTGTTTCAGTGAGATCCGCACAAATGACCGGCCGACCCTGTAAGGCGGATACCTGAAAGATAGAACCGGCAGTTTTCCAGAGGAATCGCCAGTATCTATACTTTGGGAAAGAGGCTGCCGAGACTGCGATGTGTCAACTGAGTCCATCAAAGTTCCAAAGTCAAGAGAATCGCCTGGATTGCCATTTTCTGTTTCAATTACATCAGATACACTGGAAATATTCTGTACAGAATCGGAAATGTCGGAGTTGAAAGTTTGGGAACGTGAAACTGAACTGCTGTGAATACAGCAGCAGAAAAGACATATTACAGCAGTAATAAAAGCCCTGAGATATGTTTCCAGAATCACCCTTGTGCCAGTTTCTTAAGCTTTCCGCTGATCATTTTCCGGTGGAGTGGAGATATATGATCAACTATCATCAATCCGTTCAAATGATCTGTTTCATGCTGAAGTGCCTTTGCGAGAAGCCCTTCAGCGTTTTCTATAAAAAACTCTTTTCCGTTTTCATCAAAAGCCCGGACACTGACCTTTTGCGGCCGTGAAATTTTCAGTGTTATTCCGGGCAGGCTCAGACACCCTTCATCGGAAGTTACTTTATCATCTGAAAAAAAAGTAAACTCAGGATTGATCATTACAACCGGTGGATCTTTTCCCTCGCTTGCATCAATGACTGCAAGGCAGATTGATTCGCCGACCTGAGGTGCAGCGAGTCCAACCCCATCCTCAACAACCATTGTTTCGATCATATCCTTTACAAGCTGTTTCAACTTCTCATCAAAGACAGTGACCGGTTCGGCCTTTTTTCTTAGAACCGGATCACCATACAACCGAACCTTGAGCACGATTACTTCTTTCCCTTCGTCTCTTTACTTTCAATAGCTGTTTTTTCAATCGCTGCAGTTTTTTCGGTAGTCGCAGCCTTGTCATTTCCCTCTTTCATAATTGTCGCAACAGCAACTTTTGTAAACTCAATAGTAGTATTGTCCGCAACACGGATATTTACAGTGGTGTCCTTGACAGACTGTACAACACCCATCATGCCGCCGATTGTAACCACTTTATCGCCTTTTTTCAGCCCGCTCATCATGGAATTGCGATCCTTCTGCTTTTTCTGTTCCGGACGAATCATAAGGAAATAGATAATCGCAAACATGATAAGCATCATAGGAACAATGCTTCCCCATGATGAAGTCGGTCCACCAGGTACACCCTGTTTTGCCTGGCTCAGAACCGGAGCAGCCATTAATATAGTAGTGAGGACACCAGTTGCAAGAGCATATAAACGCATGATTATTCCTTTCGAATCTGTTATAAAAGTGTTCTATTTGCATAAAATACGTACCAACCGCAAAAAAGGCAACCGAACAATAGAAAAAGCGGTTGTTTGCAGACACCTGTAATTCTTCCTTATTAATTAATTCAGGCAGATCAGATCAGAAGGAAAGTTTTATCATCGATAAAATGCGGCCATTTTCAAATCATCTACTGCCCCCTGAGAAAAAGTATATTCAGTTATATTTCAGGTTTGTATTTGTCACCTTGGAATTTCCTATTTCTTCATATGGATGATAAAACAGCTGCATGGAAACGATTTACTTTTCGAAGTGGATACTTGGTGACAGCGGAGATATTCTGATTAATGGCGCAATGGTTACCGATGGCTGCAGAATCAAGTCCATCGGGCCAAGAAGCAGGGTGAAGCGTTCATCATATGCCCGTATTGTAAACCTTGGAGACGTCCTTCTCATGCCGGGACTTATCAATATGCACACCCACCTTGAGGCATCAGTTGTGCGCGGCAGCATAAAGCCCTTTGATGAAACTTTTGCGGCATGGAGTGCAAAAGTCAATTCCAGGATACGCACAGCGCCTGCGGATAATATCCGCTCAGGAATTCAATTGTCTATACGTGAACTTATCGCACAGGGAATAACATCCATTGCTGACAGTTCAAGATTCGGCCATTCAATTGCGCTGCTTGAAAAAGAACCAATCCGTTCCTGGGTGATTCATGAGCTGCATTCCGATGAAAAATCACTTGAAAAGGTACTATTTGACAATTGCACAGATTTGATACGCAGTTCATCAAAGTCCCCGCATAGAGGAATTGGTCCGCACGCACTCTTCTCCATATCACCTGAAACGCAGCATGCTGCAATACACTTTGCTAATGATAACAGCATACTCTGGTTGAGCCACGTTGCAGAAAGTGCTGAAGAACTTCAGGCATTTTCTGAAAAGTCGGGGGACCTTTTTTTTCATGCGACACGAAAACAGCCCTGGCTTTACAATGATGCCCCGGGCGGTTCAATGTCATTTGCACTTGAGAACGGTCTCATACCTCATGGCGGGATATGTGTACACTGTAATTATGTCAATGGAACAGAGCTTGAAAAACTCGCGGCTCTTGATGCATCGGTTGTCTTATGCTATACATATACAAGAGAAGCCAGCCATAAACAGTTTCCCCTTGATGTGGCACTGAAGCGAAACTGCAACATCTGTCTTGGCACTGAAGGCATAGCGGCTCATGGAGCATTCAGTATTTTTGATGAGCTTTTTGCGCTTAAACAATCGTATCCGCATATTGCCGCAAAAGATCTTCTAAAAATGCCGACCTGCAATGCAGCCAAAGCGCTGAAAATGGAAAATGAACTTGGAACTCTTACCGAAGGCAAACTTGCTGATTTTATTGCGGTGCGTTTTTCATATTCTCAGGAAGATGATCTACTTGAGACGCTTCTTATAGAAGAACCGGAAATTGTTCTTGTTGTTATCAATGGTGAAGAGATCGTTGTCAACTATTGACAGATTACAGATTAACGTAATGAATAGAAACATACAGAACCCCCGATACAAGCAAAATATTATTTTAATAAAACAATTAATCAAAATAATCCGATACATTAATATATCAAAAATGCAATCAGGTTAACGATTTTACATTGTCTCTTTTTTCGGGTTTTCATATCTTAATATCGTGATTTAGAAATCAATAACGATTAATATTTCTTACATATTAATCTCAAATGCCTTAGTTTTTTTCCTGATTTTGTTTTTAAATGACCATATTGAAAAAAATGTTAATATATTTAGATTTATATAAAATGGGTGAACATTGCTGACTTATGGAATAAATATCCAATAATACTTTATAGTGAGCTTATTTTTCTGGCCATTGAATAATTTTATGTACTGAATTAGATTGTAATGTCGAATATTTTGAAACTAAATAAAAAATATTTAAATATTGACCTTTATCTCAAACGAGGAGGATACATGATTCTTCAGTTTTTCAGAGTGTCTGTCATTCTGGCATTAGCATTTTCTGCCCAGATCTGGGCACTATCAGGTACCAAAGGTACTCCAATTGGAGGAATGGGCACTGGATATGTAAAATTTGATGCTACCAATGGAGACTTTGCGGCAAGTGGCAAAATGCCTCCATTCGCCAGTGAGGGAATGAGTGAATTCTCAAATAATATGAGTACCTCAAGTGGATTTCATTTTTATGCCGGCGGTGAAGTAAAAAAGAAAGCCGCAACAAATGATGAGGATGCAAAATGTCCTCTTTACACAGCCAAATTCGGCAAAACAGGAAATGTAAATTTTACATTAAATGCATTTGGTCCGATTATTCCCGGTGATGGCGATGAGAATTTCAAGCTTATTACATCTCCTCTTGCATATTTTGAAATCACAGCCAAAAATGAGGGATCAGAAGAAATTGAAGTTGCTGTTGCAATGGAATTTGCCAACAGTTCAGGTGACAAGGACCTTCTGGGCGGTGCAAGATCAGGAAAAGCTGACGGTGAAAAAGCTATCTCCTTTGCAGGTGATGAAAGTGCCGGAAACTCATATCTGATTGCCGGTTGCAGTAATGGCGAAGCAACTTACAGCGCAGGAAGTTATGGTTCTTTTGGAAGCAACGGAACATTGGAAAACGGAGATGGAAATCTGGTCGCTGCAAAATGTAAAATTGCTGCCGGTCAGGAAGCCAGATTCAAATTTACACTTTCCTGGTGGAGAACTCATATCTCAAAAGTTGACCGTTTTGGTTCTGGAAAAGTTGATGCTGATAATTATTACTACCATAACAACTACAATAATTCAAAAAGTGCAGCAGAATTCGGTGTTGAGCATTTTGATGATGCATCGGCAGCTGTAAAAAGTATGGTTTCCCGTGTAATGGCATCCAATTTTCCTGATTGGTATAAAGATCGCCTTTTAAATAATCTTTATCCTCTGATTCACAACTCAGTATGTGCAAAAGACGGTAGGATGGCTTACTGGGAAGGGCATTATCCAATTATCGGAACAATTGATCAGGCTGAACATGCAGCTTTGTTCTATACTGCAAACTGGCCAAAGAATCAGTGGCAGGAACTTCAATACTGGCTAAGAACTGCTCATACAGGTGAGGGTGAAGACGCATCACTTAAAGGCCAGATTCATCATGATTTCAATATGGGGCCACAAATCTGGAATGATGAAGCACACTTCATGTGCCCATGGGATAATTACAAGCACGAAGATTACTGGTGGTGTCCAAACAGCACTACATGGTCAGATCTCAATACAATGGCCATTTTTAAACTCTATGAGCTGATGATGGCAACTGGTAGCCGTGATTCTGTTCAAATATATTATCCAAAAATACTCAAAACTGCAGAACGGCTTTTAAGGCAGTGTGAAGAGGCCGGTAAAAAGTTACCTATAAAAAGTAAGAGCACCTACGACTCTGAAAACAATGAGACTCCGCAATATGCATCAGGAGTTGCACTAGCTGCATTTTTGGCAATGGAACAGATGGCAAAATATGTCGGCGATGATCAAAACGCGGAGAAATACCGTGAATGGTATACTGCTGCAAGAGCTGAATATAAGAAAGAACAATTCAATTCTGATTTTGCGACAGGCAGAGATTATTGTGAAGGTGATGTAGCTGGTTACAGCTGGGCCCATTATTTTGGTCTTGAACCAATTATGGATGAGGACTTCATTAACACTTCATGTGAAAGGTTATCTGATTATTATAATTCAAAAGACGACCTCCGCGATAAATTGGGATGGTGGCATTTTTATACATATGATCATTGGGGAGGTGCTGAAATTGCACGCGGTAAACCCGATCTTGCAATGAAAGTTCACAAATGGGATTATGATTACTACTACACTGCAAGCCCTGCATATGTATTCTGGCAGGATCTACAGAAAACAAATAAAGCTTATGCAAGCTATATGACCGGACCATGTGTATGGCGTTCATTCTATCAAATGACCGGTTACCTGCTTGACAATGCTAACAAACGTCTATGGATCCGTCCTTCGATTCCAACAGATATGAATAACAAAATTGAGAATGCAGCTCTTATGAACCCATATGGCTGGGGAACATTGAATTATGATGGTAATGCAGATGGTGACAGAAAGCAACTTATAAAAGTTACTTTTGATTCACCTGTTAAAGTAAAACAGATCGTTCTTAACAATAATACCGAATTCAATACACCCGAAAAACCTCCGGTTGTTGAAATTGCCGGTTTTGAATCAAATCAATTCAATGTTTATGCTGAGAACAGCGGCATGGAAAAAAACATTCGCATAGTTTTTAATGATGAAATTGAAATCAGCAGCTCAGGAATCGAAATTAAAGTCATGAATGCTCTTTTAGGTGTTGCCGGACGCTTGGGTATTGCAAAAAACAGTGCTTTATCTTTTGCAGAAAATAGAATTTCTGCCGGACACAAGATAAGTTACTCTGTTAATGTAAACGGTTTAGTTTCAATGGATCTACTTAGTCTTAACGGTAAAAAAATAGGATCTATCATGTCTGGAGCAGTAAATGCCGGCCAGCACAGTTTTGTCTGGAATGGAAAAACTATTGATGGAAAAGCCATCAACTCCTCAATGATGATTCTGAGGCTGAAATCTTCTTCCGGAACCATATCTAAGAAAGTCTTGACTGGTTTTTAATTTCTTCGATCTGGAGGTTTTTTAACTCCTTACATCAGTTTAATCCGTATTCAAGAGTATCAACAACTCTTGAATACGGATACTACCAACCTCGATGATCGAAACATATTTCCCCTAAACGTTTGAAATTTGGAGAGTTAATAAGATGAAAAATGCATTTCTTTTTATTTTTGCTGCCCTTTTTTATGTAACAACAGTCTTTTCACAATCTGACATGGACAGTACCGGCTCATCATTATCCACTGATACAGAAAGTTCCAGTTCTACTACTTCTCTGGATTCTGAAAGTTCACCATCACCGTATACATCAAGTACAGACAGTTATTCATCATCAGCATCATCTGGTTCTGACAGCTACACATCCTCGACATCATCTTCACTCAGCACGGATGACTATTCGTCTACAGCATCACCAAAACGTGAGAAAAAAGGTTCAAACATCGCATCGGCTATTGACAAACTGAATCTAAACATCACTGGAAACGGCTATATTTTGATGGGCCAGATTGTTTCCGGCTATGAAAGCGGACGTTTAGGGAATAAATACATGGAAAAAAGATGGCAGAATTCTTTTTCCGGTAGACTTGAAATTACTTCGCAGCCTGTAGACTGGTATCATACATCTATTGCACTCGAAACCGGATCTGCTTTTCCAGTAACAATGGCAAGTGCCATTCAGAAAGAATTATTCAAACTCAAATTCAAGTCGACAGTTCCAAAAGCTGTCGGGGTTTTTGATTTCAATTTCGAAAAATGGGGTTTGTCATACGAAGCCGGTATGATGGAATATGCATTCAATCCGGATGTTAAAAATCTTGGAAACTATATGTACCGTTCCATTTCATACCCGTTTTGTTTAAAAACAAAAGTTGACTATATCTATTCAAACCTTCTTGGAGCCCGCCAACAGGCAAGATTCATTGATGATAAACTGAAATTTGATATAATTTTAAACAGTCTTTATGATCAATATCCTTTCAACGATTTTTCATTGGGAGGATATCTTGAATATACTACATCAAATAATTTTTTAGATTTCGGCATTGGAATCTGCTTTGACCGCCTTATCTCAGTTCAAAAGAATTTGACTGATTGTGAGAACATCAGCAATATGTCTGATACAAATATGACCTTCCGTTCAACAAAGATTGACAGCCGTTTAACACTTGATTTCAAACCATTATTTACCAATCCTGATATTTTTGGTAAAAATGATTTTGAACTTTATGGTGAACTTGCAATCCTCGGAACAAAAACACCAAAATACTATCCCAGAGATACTCTTATTAAAGCATCTATTTATAATAGAATGCCTATGATGATAGGTATCAATATTCCTACATTTAAATATCTTGATGTACTTTCTGCTGAACTTGAAGTTTGTATGAATCCATACTCGAATGACTGGTGGGGCGGCAGAGATGGTTTCCCATCACCTGAGCCAAATAACAACTTTTCCAATGATTCCACTATGAAATATTGGCATGATGTATACAAAAACAAGGATAACGTGAAATGGACATTCTTTGCAAAAAAGAGTTTTTCAAAATTTGATATTATTCTGATGGTAGCCAATGATCATGTCTTTTATGAAACAGCAAATGCTGAGAGCCAGGCATACTTCGAGCAGACTCTTCGCACTGATAAAGACTGGCAGTGGTATCTGAAGCTCCAGTATAACTTGTAAACAGCACCTGTAATAAATTATATACCTGATCAGATTCTGAACGCTGATCAGGTATCTCATAAAACTATAACATCAGTTATTGCCTCTACCCTTGGTCTCTCCAATAAACCTAAAAGTCGCAGTTAAAGTTTGTAAATCATATCTAATTTAAAGAGAATCAATAAATAAATCTGTTTTTATTATTCACTTAATAAGTAAAACTATTTGTAAACGCATCAATCCTCGCCCCCTAATGCCCCGCAGGGGGACTTCATGAAAATCATGATCTTACAAGTCTGCGGGGGATTTAGGGGGCGAGATACAAAATTTACAATTTCATCTGCGTTTTTTATGTTGACAACAAACGACTGTGGAAGTTTTTAGAAATCTCAGCTCGAACGGCGGATAACAAGCGCCCCGTCAACTTCATGAAAACTGCCGCCGCGACCGGGCTTTACTGTATGCGGGGCAAGAATAAAACGCAATATCAGTGTAACGATTCCATGGTTGTTGAAATCGTATGATGTCAATTGATATTCCATAGCGTCAAGAGTATTGTCAAATGATATAATGGAAAGATCATTTGGAATCCTTACGTTTTTTTCTCTGAGGAAATCAATTGCCATGGTAGCTGCAAAATCGTTGGCCATCACCCATGCGGTGATCGAACGGTTGCAGAGCGCCTTTTCAAAAAGCGGCTGCATCTTTTCAAAGATCTCTCCGCTGGCGCAGTTCCACTCTGTCATGTACTTTACAATGTTATACCCCATATTACCGAACTTTTTGAAGAGTTCACCGTATGCCTCTTTTTTCCATTGCGAATATTGGTCAATTAAAGACTTGAGTTCTTCATGCTGTTCGTCTTTGTTAAGATATTCCCACTGATAAGCATAATTATTCTGGACAAACGAAGTAACGCCATCAGTAAACCCGGCTTTTCTATACATTTCAGAAATTGTATTGAAACGCTGCTGAGACCAGAGAGCGCGGTGAAATGGGGAGAAAAAACCAATCTGTTTATGTCCCTTGCCAAGCAGATACTGGGCAACTCTTTTTGCCGGAAGCGTTGAAGCAGTTGCTGTGAAAAACTGTATCAGATGGTTGCCCTGGGCGCATTTTGGCACCTTCCACCCCCCTACAACATCAAGCACTGCGACGTTTCTCCTTAGGCGTACCAGTTTTTCGAGCACCTCTTCAGGATTACTGTTGATGTTTGCAACAATAAAAATATACCCCAGAATTGTGCGGTCATCAAGATCATAATCTTTACTGGATGCACTATGGACAAATTGAAGTCTGCCGTTATTGCTGTAATGTACAATAACATCCAGCCTGATATTCATCCGTATACACTCAGATTCTATAGCCTTGAAATAACTTTTATCCTGATGATCCATCCATATTTTGCCATCCTCCCAGCCGCACCCAATAGCGACAATCCGGGCATTTCCGGTTCCACCTGTGAGGGAAGGAATAAAGTATCCATTTGTTCTCTGTTCAAGAATCTGCTCCTCTACAAGAACATTTATTGATTTTTTCAGTGTTGTAAATGATACTTCGTAAAGCTGCTGGAGTTCTTTACACGATGGCAACTTCTCACTTCCTGTAAACCTTCCGGAAATAATATCCTTGTAGAGTCTGTCTGTTATATGCTGAGAGCTTACAGACATTTTCTTTTCTGACAATTCACTTTCCGTAATATCTGTTTTTTCCGGAAGCAGAACTGTCAGAGTACTGTCTGAAGAACAGAAATGGTTGCCATCCGGTTCCGAGATGAGAATTCCTTTTCCCTGAAGATACCTTACAGCTTTCCACATTGTCACAAATGATACGCCGGAAGCTTTTGCCAGGGAACGGATCGGGGGTAAAGCAGTGCCACGCTGTTCCAGACTTATTTTGTCGAGATACTCACAGGCTCGTCGTATACCAGGTTTCTGCTTTTCCATTTTCCACACCTTTTGATATAAATTTATATCGCGCAATCAAAATATATTAATAATTTAAACTGTTTTGGAATATTTTTTTCTATATATATTAACAACATAATATTTAAAGTATTTAACCTTTCCCTTTTCTTCCCTGTGCAGTAATTATGACATAGAATGGAGAATGTTACATTATGAGCAAAGATGGATATTTACTCGGTTATGATATCGGCAGTTCTTCGGTTAAAGCAACTGTACTTGACATCTCTACAGGTGTTGTAGTTGCGTCAGCGACATCCCCTGATACAACCGAACTTGAGATTATTGCTGCTCAGGCGGGCTGGGCTGAACAGCATCCTGACACATGGTGGACACATGTCCAGTCAGCAACATCACAGATAAGATCAAATGCGAATATAAACTTTTCCGATATACGTGCAGTCGGTATCTCCTACCAGATGCACGGACTTGTAATGCTTGACAAAAAGCTTGAGCCCCTTGCGCCGTCAATTATCTGGTGCGACAGCAGAGCTGTGGCACTTGGAAATAAAGCTCTCAAAGAAATCGGTGAAGAACGCTGCATGAGCCATCTTCTCAATACTCCGGGCAATTTTACAGCATCAAAACTTAAATGGGTTGCAGACAACCGCAAAAGCATTTTCGATAACATTCACTACTTTATGCTCCCCGGTGATTATATAGCACTGAAACTTACCGGTGTTCCATCCACAACCGCATCAGGACTTTCCGAAGGTATAATGTGGGATTTCAAAGAGAGTAAACGTGCAGATTTTCTTCTTGATTACTATGGAATCAATTCAGGACTATTACCATCATTGGTTCCGACATTTGGTGTTCAGGGTGAAGTTACAAAAGAAGCTGCATCAATACTTGGACTAAAAGAAGGCACACCTGTTTCCTACCGTGCAGGAGATCAGCCAAACAACGCACTCTCACTTAATGTGCTCCAGCCTGGAGAAATCGCTGCTACAGCGGGTACATCAGGTGTTGTTTACGGCGTTACTGACAAGGCATCCTATGATGTTCAGGGTAGAGTAAACACATTCCTTCATGTAAACAGCACTGAAAACGCAAAGCGTCTTGGAATTCTACTATGTGTAAACGGAACCGGAATTCTCAACCGCTGGATTAAAAACCTCATCGGAAGCTGGAGCAGTGATCCGATTTCCTATAGCGCAATGGATCAGGAAGCTCTTACTGCCCCGCCATGCTGCGACGGCCTGAGCATTCTCCCCTATGGCAACGGTGCTGAAAGAACACTTGGCAATCTCAATATCGGTGCGTCAATGCATGGAATTGACCTTACACGTCACAACCGTGCCCACATGCTCAGGGCAGCGCAGGAGGGAATTGTTTTCGCACTGATGAACGGAATTGACATCATGCACTCAATGGGACTCAAAAACAAAGTCATACGCGCGGGCAATGCGAACATGTTTAAAAGTAAACTTTTTGCAGAAATATTTGCTACTGTTGCAGGCAATGTTGTTGAGCTTTACAACACAGACGGCGCTCAGGGAGCTGCCCGCGGTGCAGGAATAGGCGCAGGAATCTACAAGCAGCCCCAGGATGCATTTGCAAATCTCTCAGTTGTAAAACGAATCGAACCTGATCAGAAACTCGGGCAGCAGTACGCCGAGGCATACAGCAACTGGAAATCAATATGCAGAAATCAGGTGGAAGTTTCAAAAAAATCGTAAGTTGAAATTAGAATTTATACAGATATCGTTATTAAACAATAGCAACTTTTAATCATCTTTTCATAAAGGAGTACTCTTTAAATGTCTCAAAAAAAATCACTTCATAGTATTTGTAAATGGACCTTTAATGCTGGTAAAGGCGGATTCACTCCCGGCGACATGCGTAAAGAATGGGCTAATCTTGACAATGTAAAAGTAATCGACATCATTAAAAACAAAATTGCCCCGCGTCTTCCTGAGAATATTGAACTTGGTTATGAAGTTCATTATAACACTGAAATTGATGAGAAAAGCGCTGCTGCAACTGCAGATGCACTGGTTGATGCAAAAATGTCTCTTGCCATGATCACTCCGGGAGCACATTCCCATTTTGGTTACGGCGGTATTTCATCTCTTGACGAAAAAGAAGTAGCTGCTGCACGTGAACTTGGTACAAAGACAGTGGATCTTGTCTATGGACCGCTGAAAAAAGCATGGCACAAAGAGGCTGTCCCCTCATTTATCCTCTGGAACGGTTCCTACGGGTATGACCTGGCTTCTGTAGGTATTCGCAAAATGTATCAGAATTTAAAGGAAAGTGTTGCAGGGCTTTGCAAATATGAAGAAAAAGCCGGTGGTAAACTATTCTTTGCAATTGAGCCAAAACCAAACGAGGGACATCCTGCGATGCTTCTTCCTACAGTAGCAAGCGCACTTGTCTTCTGGCGTAAACTTGAAGAGGAATTTGGTGTTACACGCAATAAAAAAGGTCTCAATAAAGAATTCGGTCATACTGAGATGATCGGTCTTGATCTTGTCTATGACACAATCGAAGAGATTGACAATAATGCACTTGTTCATATGCATATCAACAGCCAGGGATTAAATGACGGTATCATTCTTGGCGGCCCGGGCAAATACGATATCGATCACGGCGGGCGCGTCAACGGTATCAATATCGCTGTTGCAGGCGTGATTAAGAATGCCGGCGGATTCAGCCGCTGGAAAGGTCACGATATGCAGCCGCGTGCCTATGACAATGTGGAACAGGCGATTGACCGCGTTATAAGAAGCGTTCTCTCATGGGAAGCTTGCGAAAAAGCAGCTCTTAACCTTGATGAAACTTTACTTATGAAATATCTTGGAAATCGCGAAACTGCACGTGCTGAAGACATGATGCGCGCAGCTCTTGTTGATGCTCAGAAAATCTTTGACCAGATGTATAAGGCATAAGTCCGGAGCATATGGTAAATGTCAGTGACCACCGGTATGATTAAAACAAATCGATGGTCCTGACAACCGATTTAATTGCCGCACATGGATAATTTTGACAAATGCATGGTGACGATATTCGGGTGATTCTGGCATGCGGCGTTATTGCAGCATTCCGGTGATCGTTACATACGGCAGATGTTCGTGGCAACCCGGAGGATGGCCACATAGGGCGGATGTCCGTGGCAACCCGGAGGATGGCCACATAGGGCCCATCCCTACTTAATGTGTTTTAAAACTTGGAATTTCTGCAAATATCAATCAGGCTATAATTCATTGTGGAATTTTTTTTTACTCACAATGAGAAATTGGACAATAATATCTGCTTGAACTTATATTAGCATAACAGTTTCCTGTTTTAAGAATTCTTAAGTATCAATTTCAATCATTAATCATTTTTTTTCATGAAAGGGAAAATTTGTTTATGAACATGAGTACATCAGATTCTTCGAATAGTGGAAATCAGATCATGCCAGCAACACATAATACTGGTTTTATCGTTCTGATTACACTTGTAGCAACCATCGGGGGCTTTTTATTCGGATTTGATTCCGGTGTTATCAACGGAACAGTTGAAGGACTCAGGACTGCATTTAACTCAAACAGTGTCGGTACCGGATTTAATGTTGCGTCAATGCTTCTGGGCTGCGCAGCAGGTGCATTTCTTGCAGGCAACCTGGCAGATAAATTCGGACGTCGTTTTATTCTGATCATTACAGCATTACTGTTTACATTCAGCGGCTGGGGAACAGGTATTGCTCACAGTTCCATTGAATTTATCATCTATCGTCTTCTTGCAGGTTTTGCAGTTGGTGCTGCATCAGTTCTTGCACCTGCATACATTTCAGAAGTTGCTCCTGCAGATAAACGCGGAGCTCTTTCATCAATTCAGCAGATTGCAATTATCACTGGTCTGTTTGCTGCGTTCCTTTCCAATTATCTGATTGCACATTTTGCAGGTGGATCAACAAAAATATGGCTTGCAGGTTTTGATGCATGGCGCTGGATGTTCTGGGTTGAAATCATTCCCGCTATTTTATTCTTTTTTGCTCTGCTTCTCATTCCGGAAAGCCCTCGCTACCTTGTTGCAACCGGTAAAAAAGAAAAAGCAATTGCTGTTCTTAAAAAACTTATGGGTTCAAACGCAGAAGCCAAATACAAAGAGATCAGCGAAACAATTGCAAAGGATCACCGTCCAAGTTTGAAAGATCTTCGTGGATCCAATGGCAAAGTTCGTCCTATCGTCTGGTTGGGTATCGGTCTTGCTGCATTCCAGCAGTTTACAGGTATTAATATCATATTCTATTACGGCGCAGTTCTATGGCAGTCTGCCGGCTTTACAGAATCAGACTCTCTTTTGATCAATGTCATAAGCAGTGCACTCAGTATTGTTGCATGTTTCATAGCAACATACTCAATCGATAAAATCGGTCGTAAACCAATGCTTCTTATCGGTTCTATCGGTATGGCCATCACTCTTGGAGTCATGTCAGTTATCTTCATGACATCAGCGCAGACAGGCGGCGGCACACTCAAATTGACAGGTTTGGCCGGTCCTATCGCTCTTGTTGCCGGAAACCTATTTGTCATGTTCTTCAACTTCTCATGGGGCCCTGTAATGTGGGTTATGCTTGGCGAGATGTTCCCCAATCAAATGCGCGGAAGCGGTCTTGCAGTCAGCGGATTGTCACAGTGGGTATCAAACTTTGCTATCACAATGACATTCCCGATTATGCTCACAGGTATCGGACTTGGCGCATCTTACGGTATTTATGCTATCTTTGCAGTTATCTCCTTTTTCTTTGTGTGGAAACTTGCACACGAGACAAAGGGTATCGAACTCGAAAAAATGGTTGGCTGATGCAACCCCTTTTTAAGTGATCTGTGATAAGGGCCTGTATTTTTTACAGGCCCTTTTTTTATCCCGGTTGCGTAAGGATGGCCCTATGTGGCCATCTTCTTCGTTAAATCCTGCAATTATGCTTCTTTGATTGACAATTTGTGTATCTTTACTGAGTATACGATACGATTTTTGATGCAGGAAGTGCGCATCGGCCATTATTATAAACAGTCTTTACTTCTCAAAGAGTCTTAATTGCAAACTCTGTCACCACTCTCACCTGGTTTATAAGCGCCTTATAATCCCAATTTGATCTGTTGTTAAAAAAGAGCAATAGAATACCGTGGAGTGCCAATTTATGAAACTCCTGCGTCTGGGAAAATTGCTTATCTGTTTCTTTTTTCTGTTCCACAATACTTTTCCACTTCTCTTCAACAAGGGAATCAAACAGTAAATCAATCGCATTCATATTTGACTTTGCAGTGGATATTTTATTTGCCTTTTCCTGAAAGAAAAGGTGAAAAATCCCGGGGTATTGAACAAAGAATTTTGTATAACTTTTACTGACAGCAATGAGAGCCTCTTCCCCGGAAATATTGCCCGGCATATCATTTGCCACAAATTCTCTGCATTCAGCCATAAAATCCTCAACACAACTGAAAATCAAATCTCTGATATCCTTGAAATAATTGTAAAGGGTCGCATAGGAGTATCCGGCACGCTCTGAGACATTTCTCGCGCTGACTACATCAAGCCCCTCAGAACGTATCAATTCTTTTGCGGCTGTAAGAAAATAACCTTTAATGCGCTCCTCCTGTATTGCATTCATAACTACCCTCCAAACTAAACAGTGTTTATTATTTTAACACTATTAATATACTGAACATTGTTAAATGATGCAAGTTTTTTATGCAAAATTGAGTTTTTTTATTTGATCGGGAATTATTTAGGCATTGCGGACAAAATCAGAAAATAATCATAAAAACCGAGCAGTTTTCCCCTTCTGTTTTTCTCTTCCGGGTTTTCTGCCAGCGTCGGAGGCGGCATTTTTTGCTGACTTTTTTTGGTACAACCAGAAATATTCAAATCCAGATTTATGTCGATATAATCAAATGTCCACAAATGCGTTTTATATGTATTTACAGAGAGAGAATAAGAGCATCCATAAAAGTGTCAGTGGAAACATCAGTGCTGACACAGGCTCAGTGGAGCAGATTCAATCAGAAATGAGACGGACTTTTTTATTTACAATGTGGCATTTCCGATTGAATACGCGTGTGTTATCTGTTGTATTTAGCAAGGTCTTTAATTTCTCCCTGGCCGACAATTTCTTGTCCACCTTATTATAAGTTAAGACGCAGTGTTTACGAAGCAACAATCTCCGGAATAATCTTCTGCAATTGCAAACCAAAATGCTTTTCAAGATTGTCGATATTAGTATACTGAGTTGGGAAATGGCCAAGATCTTTCAGTTTGTCCCTGAAATCAAAAAGACTGTTGGTATCATGTCTTTTCAATTTATCATTTGGAACCGGTTCAGTACATTCATAAGTATACACGAGCGGGCGATTAGTTTCTTTAAACTGTCCAAACGCAACTTCAAACTCCTCAGCTGTGTACTTGCCGACTTTAGTCCAGTACAGCATTACAAAAATATGACCTTCTCTTATTGTCCGATTATACGCATTCTGTAATCTGATTTTATCCATTGCATCAATAAAATCTTCCCAGTGTTCCAGTTTTAAATAGATATTCTGGCTTTCAATATAATGATTATTCTGACGATTGATAAATTTTTCAAACTCTTCACGATGTTCTTTAAGTTCACTTGACGATGCAAGAAAAAGACGTACTGTTCTTGGTCCGTTTTGATTGTAAGTTGATTTTTGAGATGACTGTGCCGTATAATTTTTTATTATTGCTGATGTCTCCTTCTGTATTTCTTCATCTGTTGCGATACCATCAAGCAGATCACAGATCTCCCACTCCTTTTTTAGTTTGTAAAGTAAATATTTTTTCTGCCCTGCCTGTTCCATTGCAAGAAGCTCTTCGAATTCAACAGTCAAATTGTCTGTCCCTGGAAGAGGGATAAGCACTGATGTCGTAACGGAAAAATCCCTGTTTATTGTGTTTATAAGATAACGCAGCACCGACATGTACTCACGCTTCTGTTTATGTTCACCAGTCACGATAATCTGGATACGGTTTTCACCAGTATACACAAGTGCCTGTGCGTCGATGCATCCTTTACAGTTAAGTACCAGCCCGGTCCGCCAGACGGTTTTAATATCATTTCGCATCTCGACAATAAGTCGCGGTAGCACTGTATTGGGAAGATATTCGTATGAGTAAATAATAGCAATTTTACCGGATGCATTAAGGAACGGCTCGTATTCTGTTGCAGGCGTGTTTTTGTCTAACAGATCAGGTATAAGGATTCTCGTGTTGTTATCCATATAAAAACACAGCTTGAACTCCGCCATGATATCTGCAATATAAAGTACTTCACTTGGTGAATATTTGATATGCTGATCCGTATTTGCAGTATAAGTATCAGATTCTTCCTTGTAATCGTTGATTATCGATCTCAATTGTTCGACTTCGACAACTCCATTCTGTTTTGCTGAAATATCCGATGTGATAATCCGATACACTCCCGAAGTCACCCAGTATGGATCAAGCACATAAAACTCGCTGAGTTTGAGATTATCGAAATGAAGCACCATTCCCAGATCATTAAGAAACCGTACTGCGGAAAGCTGTTCAGATTCCTCAATTAAGCCGTTATCACTGCAGATTGTCTCAAATTCCCGTTGAGCAAGATACAAACGCTTCGATGTTCTCTTCTGTAATTCAGACTTTACCGGAAACCAGCGTTCATCAATTTCGGTATTGAAAAGTTCTGTTTTGGGAATGTACTCTTCAATGGCAATTTTAACAGCATCACAGTTTTCCGGTGTTGCACACGACACACGCAGAATATCCTTTATCTGCGGATACTCTTTCCTGAGTGTGTACTCATCCAGACGGAATGCAGGGTTTTGATCGATCTTGTTGACAACGATAATAACCTGTGATTCTCCCCCGAATGATCGTATTCTCCTCATCCAGGTGCGAACCTGCTCATCCGATTTCTCATCTTTACGTGCCTCGAGTACCAGAATGTACAGGCTCCTCTTTGTCATGAAAAACTGATGTGTCGAACTCATGATCTCCTGGCCGCCGAAATCCCAGAAATATGCGGTTATGCCGTGAAGTTGTTTCTGGTTTTTAAATGTGTCCAGTTCTGTAAAGTTGAATTTTTCGATAGTGATACCATCGGTTTGTTGTTCCTGTGGATTGTATGATTTATCGAATAACCGCCGCATCAGTGAAGTCTTCCCTGCTTTTGCCTCCCCCACAAGCAGTACCTTTATCTCATTAAGTTTTTTCCTGTTGGCGGTATACCATTGACGGATCGCTTCGTTGCCTTGTTTTGCAATTTCGATTGGAGGGGTTTGGATGGGGTTGCCATATAGATTGATGCAATTATAATTATATTTATTTTCTATTTTTATTTCTAAACCTTTTTCAGTGAGCCATTCGGGGATTTCAGCAATTTGGTTATTGGCTAAATTGAGCGAAGCAAGATTTTTTAGTTCTTTGAGTATGCTGATGTCACTGATTAGGTTGTCTCGTAAATCGAGCGAAGTGAGAGCTTTTAGTTCTTTGATAATGCTGATGTCACTGATTTGATTGGTGCTTAAATCGAGAGCAGTAAGTGATTTGAGTTCTTTGAGTATGCTGATGTCACTGATTTCATTATTATTTAACCAGAGCGAAGTAAGTGCGTTGAGTTCTTTCAGGATGCTGATATCACTGATTTTATTGTCCCATAATACGAGTGAAGTAAGAGATTTGAGATCTTTCAAGATACTAATGTCACTGATTTTATTATTACCTAAATCGAGCGATGTAAGAGATTTGAGTTCTTTCAGAATGCTGATGTCACTGATTTGATTGCCCCTTAAAGTGAGCAAAGTAAGTGCTTTGAGTTCTTTCAGGATGCTGATATCACTGATTTTATTGCCCTTTAAATCGAGTGATGTAAGAGATTTGAGTTCTTTCAGAATGCTGATATCACTGATTTCATTATTATTTAACCAGAGTAAAGTAAGTGCGTTGAGTTCTTTCAGGATGTTTATGTCACTGATTTTATTATCACTTAAGTCGAGCAAAGTAAGAGATTTGAGTTTATTCAGAATGCTGATATCGCTGATATTATTAAGATTCAAATTAAGGAAAACAAGACTTTTTTGATTTTTAAGAAATGTATAATCTCCAAGTTTTGTATTTGTTAGATTAAGGCTAAAAAGGTCATTATTCGCAATTATCAGATCAGGATCAAAATTTCTGCAATCAGACAAATTTAAATAACGCAGTTTCCTGAATCCGCTCAGAAGATCTCCAGGAATAAGATTAACCGGGACATCTAAAAAAGACAGCATTGTGACATTACCATATTCATCAACACAATACCGCCTTCTATACATATAGCTATCACACCTAAACTCATCCGGTTCAACCCTATCAAGTTTAAATCCGATAATTTTCTCAATTTCTTCAATGCGTTCCAGATCAGTCATGGGGGCTCACTTAGTGTAAGAAAAACTTTCAGTTAATAAAACTACACGCGTTAACTTATGCAACATAACACATATAGCTTGATAATAATACAAAAATTGTTTGTAAACAAAATAATTTGCCATATTTTCCAAGCTAATTCTTTACTGCCCATCTTATTTTCTTTTTCATTAAAAACCTTGCTAAAAATTTCGGGCAACTCTTTCAATAGCCGATCTCGCCATTGAAGCCAAATTTAATCAATAACAAACAAAAAGTGCACCATTACCCATTTAACACAAAACTATCATCCAGATATTCAATAACTAATTCCAACCTGAAATCAGGTAATAGTGTTCATACTGCCCGATCCTGTAAATAGTAAACTATATCCCCCGTTTTACTCATGTCAATATCATTAATAATATTCTGCAGTTGTTTTTATTCAACCTGAACATTCAGGTAGTAAAAGTAAACGTTAACTATTTGGATCTTATATTGTAATAACACAGGTTATCTTAAAATCAATTCAACATGATTGCAAAGCAATAATAAATATTAACTTATAATATTTCATTTTTCTGTCAACCCCAATCACCCCAGAATTCCAATGCACTTCAAATACCTTATCGCCTGCGAAACATTATTGCACATTGTTTTCTCCAGTATCCTCTGCCTGTGATTATTGACCGTATTGACACTTATAAAAAGCCTTCCGGCAACCTCTTCACTGTCAAGACCCTGGGCAATAAGCCCGAGAACCTCCAGTTCCCTTTTTGACAACATTTCAGTCCTTCCATCCATCTCCTCATTGAAAAAGCAAACGCTGTTGTCACGAATGTCAATTATCGCGCGTCTTGACCTGTTAAAATCCTCATACTTCGACAGCACATCCGACAGAACAAGAAGAATCCACGAATTACCAAGCCTGTCTGTCTCAAAAATCTTCAGCTGATGAACAAACCGGATGTATTTCCCCTGTTTGTTTCTCACTCTGTAATCATAGACAAGTTTGCAGTTCTTCCTTTCAGCAGGCTCCCTGCTCCTCAGAAAATGGAACATCTGTATTTCCGAATCGTACATGAAGGCAAGATCATCGCTGTGGATCATATCATGATAGGCAGCAACATCATTGACATCGTACTCATCCTCACTGAAGCCAAGCAGCGCAAGGTTGCTGTCGTTCTTATAGACGAATCTTTTTCTGTTTATATCATAAAGCGCAGTGGCGCGATTTTCCATCTGAGAGAGCTGGCGTATTGTCTGGATTTTCTTATCGAGACTATCGTAATCAGCAGCATCGGGCTCACAGCTCATGGACTTTACAATAGAATAGTATTTTTCTTTAAGCATCTGCGTATTATGGTTCATAAATGATGATTTCTCACTATATGAAGTAAATAAATATCCAACTATTTTAATATACGATTATATGAAAACAGATGCATACTACAATAAATTCCCGAAATCCCCGGACTGCGCATGCGACATATGCAGTAATTACTGCCGCAGACCCGGATGGTTTCTCGTTGAAGAAGCCCGCAGTGCAATAGACAAAGGGCTTTCAGACCGTCTGATGCTTGAACTCTCAGCTGATTTTCCTTTCGGCGTTCTTGCCCCGGCCTTTACAGACAATGAGGGAAACATTGCCCTCAGAATGCATTCAGGCAAGCCGTGCACATTTCTTAAAAATCAGAAGTGTGAAATACACAATGAGACTTTTTTCCCGCTTGAGTGCAGGTACTGTCATCATTCAAGAAAAAACATGGGTCTGCAGTGTCATCTTGAGATTGCGCGCGACTGGAACAGCAGCAAAGGAAAAAGGCTTGTACGTAAATGGATTGAGGCAAGACAGATAAAACTCCGCCATGCCATCCCTGCAATCGGGCAATTGACACATTTGAATCCAATTGATTTTCCCGATTTTAATATCCTGCACAGTTAAAAATATTGTCTGATATCCCATTACAAAATTGTAAGGGCGAATAATCATTCGCCCCTACAGTAATGTCAATATTCAATCTGAAAAATGAAACCACAGTGGTTCACGATAGATTTAGTAAATCTTTTCATCTGTCTTTTTGATCCTACTGTTCCACTGTTAAATCTCAGTATAATAATTCCGTGAACTCAGATTCACTTCTTGACAAACAAACGATACCCACCCCTGGCCGCAGTCTTATTCATATCCACAATCACACTCAACTCAGTGCCTCCGGCGATCTTTACAGGCACAGCTCTTCCAAGCAGATTCACAGCATATACTCTGTCGGCACCAGACACTGGAACTGAGTACACACCGTTTCTTATCTGTCTGATACCATGATTTACAGACTGGTTATTATTACAAACAACATGCGCAGCAGCTCCGTCAAACAGCCACGAAAAAGTGTATTGCGGCGTAAACACCGGATTTCTGATATACTCACAACTCTCACTTACAGTCAAGCTGACTTTGCCATTCCGAGTAAACTGCGACAGGTCAAGTGACGTATCGGTTGTCGAGAGAATCGAGTCATTGAACATCCATTTTATTTGCGGATGATAAAGCTCTGAACTTTTACATCTGGCACTTATCCGTCCGCCATGAACAGTTGTGCCTCCGTCAGGGTATATTGTGTCAATAAACAAAGGATA